>OUNK011150584.1_pt1 | contig 40626 bp, 34 predicted proteins | sample 1755341 | NCBI WGS metagenome assembly OUNK01 (sample SAMEA3914788, study PRJEB12502) | metagenome | biome: forest; material: soil | place: Canada | collected 2011-07-03 | depth 0.1 m | reverse complement strand
GGAGGCGGTGGCGTAGTAGACCTGCAGGCCGTAGGTTCCGGCGACGGGGGCCTTGAGGGTGTATTGCACGTAGCCGCCGGGCTGGAGGTTGCCCCAAGTGTCGGGGCTATAGAGGGTATAGCCGGAGGCGCCGGAGTCGAGGGTGATATTAAGGCCCGTGGTGCCGGCGGCGGCGATGGTCATGACGGGGGCTGCTGCGAAGGCGGCTCCGAGTGGCATAGTAACCATGAGCAGCAGACTTGTTGCCCAGTAAGAGTTTTTGAAGTTCATTTCCTATCCTTCGCGCAATTTTGCGCAATTTCACGAGTTGGCGTCCAGAAGGGCCGCGACTCGGCCCTTGGCTCTAAACGGGTGTGGCGTGGCAAACGAGCTAGGCCTACCCTTCGATTCGCCGCGACCAGTGCGCGCGCGACCATGCCTTGCATTTGTAACTAAATTTGTTCGGCGGCCATGCGCCAGAACTCCCGGCGAAGTGGGACGGTCAAATTACTTCCGATGAATCGCCCTCTAACTGTTCTGAGGCAATAGAATTCGGCACGCATTCCGGGCAGCGTTGAAACCCATAATCGCGGCCCCTATTCGGAGTAATCCGATCATGACAGGAGAGTCGCAGCTGAGCTATCCCCTGAAGGTGGGAGAAGCGATGCGACAGAGACTCACGCAACTTACACTATGTCCCGAGAGCGCCGCGCCATATATCCGCGCATACTTTAGCACTTTCTCGCTTGGTACCGCAGCGGAATCATGCTTTATTGCCCGCTGAGTGCGTTGCATCTACGCTGAAGACGAGGGGTTTGCATTCAATCAATTAGTTTCCGCAGATACTTCAGGCTCGCATTTTCTGTAATCCATGGCGCACGGGATACTAATACTTGATATTTTAGTTCTGACGAATGTAGTTACACTTTCGGCTGGCACTATATATGCGAGAAAGTTTGACAACACCGAGACGTCACTCCATGTAGCGATAGATAAGGCCGATGAAGTTCTAGCTGGAGTCACAGAGAACAACGTGGCGCATTTGCGGTTGATAACACGTCTGCGACGCTGTAGTTGACGGCAACAATAGCCAACGCATTCGTCGATGCATTCTTCGCTAACGATAAATATTGAACTGAGCGTCGCATTTATAGAACAATCTCCGGGCCATATAAAGGCTCTGTATCGCCCAAACATGTAGGCGCGAAGAGCTGGAATGCCGTCGCTGTCCCGAAGGCCCTGGTTGTCGGTGCTCTCAGGGGAAATGAATCCATCGGTACAACCAAACGTTTGCGTTATTTTGGCTAGTCTTTGGCCAACTACCGCGTCCCAGCGAAGCACATCACCAATATTGGTTGTGAAATGCAGATCATCTATACCACGACACGATGCCTTTTCTTGCCGCGGATTAGTTCCGCTATGCCGGGTAATGATCACGGGGAATTATTGTTTAAGGTCCTGATCCAACCGCTTGGGCATACCGGAAGCTCATGAAAAGCGGCTGGATCGAATCAACGCGAGAGGCTAACGCGCAACGGCGGCCTGCTATTTGGTCAACGCCTTCTCGAAAATTGCCTGAGCGTCAGCGACGAAATTCTTATAACCTGCAGGGTCGATAAAGACACGGGGACCATCCTGCGGATAGTGCTGCAGTTTTGTGAGCATATCGAAGTACCCACCGTGGGCTCCGAGAAATACGTCGCAGGGCAAAGCGCGCAACACGACAAAGGTATGCTGGAAATCCGGAACAATGCCGGGATAGCTCACCGGGTGGGCGAATGTGGCGACGAAGTGGTATTCCGACCAAAAGCCCGTCCCACCGACGATGACGATGTTGCGCAAGGTTCCCGCTGGCTCCCCAGAAAGATGCGAGCGCATGGTCCAGGTCGTGCATCCGCGCGTATGGCCCGCAGTCTTGTGGGCCGTCAAGGTCACCCCCCCGAGGCTTACAGTGTCTTCGTCGTGGAGAACGCGGTCCACGTGCACAGGGGTGTAGGTGGGAATATTGGGTGAAGGCGATAGGAAGTCTCCCCGTGCACCGGTCTCAACCACGCTCACGTCGCCGTCCATCACCATGTTCTTCGCATGTGTCTCGCGAATCACCTCGGCCGCGCCCGCCATGTGATCGGCATGCGCCTGGCTGTTGAGCAGGATCTTGGTGTCATTCCAGCGGAAGCCTAGCTTCTCCACACTCGCCCGTATCTGCGACGGCGAGGTGGCGAGGTTTGCATTGACGAGGATATTGCCCTTTGGGGTGACGACGAGGTAGCTGGCGAGCTCCTGGCTCCCCACGTAGTAGAGGTTGTCAGCAATTCGGAACGGAGCGATCGGTGTAGTCCACGAGGGATTCACTTCCGCATGGATGAGTGTGGTAGTGCAGAACAGGACAAACAATAGTCGGGAAACAAGAGCGCGCATTTCTTTTGTATAGCAGAAGTCAAGATGGCTGAGTCACTGCAATGATACTGGAGGCGAGCCAAATCGAAGGATTTTCATGAAGCGGGTCGTCGTGGATCATCACGAAGGGATCGCAAAACCAACGATCAGCACCGAAGGCTTCCGGCGCTTCCCGTGCTTCCTGCTCGTCGCGTTGCCACGGCCGCCAGCGTCAGGCTAAATACAAAGTCCCGAACAGGCACTAGCCTCCATGCTTCATGCTCGAGGTCCAGTGCTGGGTTGGCCCTCCAAGTTTTTGACGCGCCTGGTCTTTCCACCATGCTTCCAAACCGGACATTTCCAGTATTCGACGGGCATAGCCTTCATCGAATTCCAGGTACATGCAGCGATTGATTGCGGGTATCGAGCCGTCATGGTTGACTCGTTCCTCAATGATCCACGGATCCCCCGCCTGAAGCGCACCAGGTTCCAGCACACGCAAATAAAAACCTGTGCGATTTTCTTGAATGGTGAGCTTGACCCAGTCGAAACGTCCAATCCGGCGTGCCAGATTAGCGCAGGGAACCCGCGGCCCACTAACCTGAACGACCGCACTTCCCAGGCGCACCTTATCGCCTACGCAGACCTGATCTTCCGAGATATCACCAAGTGTGACGTTTTCGCCGACACATCCGGCTTGCAGATTCATGTTGTATTGGGTGTTCCAGAAGGAGTAGTGATCGTTCAAGTGCACACAGATCGCTGCGCCTGGACTTCCATGATAGGGTTGTGCCACCTTGTCTCCGGCAAGTCCGTGGAGAGAGACTTGTACGGGGCCAACCACACGATCGCGAAAGATCGACGAGGTCCATGTTCCACGCTCGTCGGTGATCAATCTGGGCTGGCCGCTGAAAACTGCTTCAATCATGGCGCGTTTCGCCTCGAATCGATTCTAAGCTCGTGACCCGGACACGTAGATCCTGTCGCCGCAGCCAGTGAGGGCCGAGGTTGGCGCCTTTCAGTTTTCCAGGTAGGTGGACAGCGGTTCCAACACGAATGGTCTCTCTCTTCAGTGAATCTACTGGATCACGAGACCCGAGCGGCTTTGCATTCATGGTCTAGGAGCCAGCGTTTGCGCTCGATACCGCCGCCGTAGCCTGTAAGTGATCCACCCGATCCGATTACGCGGTGGCATGGCACCACGATCCCGATTGGATTCGAACCATTCGCAAGCCCAACGGCCCTCACCGCCTTTGGCCGGCCGATCCGCTTGGCAAGCTCACCATAGGAGATCGTGAGGCCACAAGGGATCTCCCTCAGCGAACGCCACACTTCGCGCTGAAACGGCGTGCCAGCTGTCCGTGTTGGCACAGCGTCTATCGATGAAAGTTTTCCAGCGAAGTAGCTCTTCATCGTCTCCGTCAAGCCACCGGGGTTGGGCACCGACTCAAGCGTAAAGCCATGCTTGCCATAGTGACGCTTCAGAAGATTAAGCATGCGGTTCGTCTGGTCCGCCCAGTCCACCGCGCGCAGGTTCCCGTCGTGATCCACTGCAATCACCATCTTGCCAATTGGCGTTTCGAATTGATCCTTCTGCAATTTCAAGATTTCAGACATATTTTTCTCCGATAGTTGCGATTTGAGTAGCGTCGGCGGCCCACAGATGTTGTGCCGCATAGGCGCGCCAGGGTTTCCATGATTCCGCACGAAGCAGAAGACTCTTCGGCGTGGCCGGCGAGCCATCCACTTTGGCAACACCGCGAAGTAAGCCAATGTCGGACGCCGGAAACGCGTCCATCTCGCGAAGCGCGCGCAGAGCAATGTAGTGCGCTGTCCACTCACCGATCCCAGGTATGGCGCGCAGCCGTGCGATCGCTTCTTCAATTGTCCCGAACGGACGAAACAGATTCGGATCGCCCGCCGCGGCCCGCGCCAGCGCCTTCAAGGTGTTCAGGCGTGAGGTTGGCATTCCCAAACCGATTGACTCGGTGGCGGCAAGACGCTTCGCCGTGGGAAACGTGTGCGTCAAGCCTGGAGGATTGGCGCATTTCTCCGATACGAGTCCGCCATGGAGCGCGACGAGTTGTCCTGCCAACCGGCGTGCTGCGGCGACGCTGACCTGCTGGCCGAGGACAGCGCGCACCGCAAGTTCAAACCCATCCCAGCCACCGGGAGCGCGAAGACCAGGTCGCTGCGCCACCCAGGGTGCGAGATGTGGATCACACGAGAGGTGCTGATCGATCGTCTCGATATCTGCCCCAACGTCGAACAGGCGCCGTACACGGTTGATGATTGCAGGCAGAGATTGCACGGTATGGAAGTGGAGGGTCACACAGAGGCTCTGCTGCTTCGGTAGATGTGTGACCGCGATGCTTCCGACGGAGCCGTCAATCTCAACCGTACGTCGATAACATCCCTTCTCGACGGTCTCCATGCCCGGGATTGCGCGCGCCTCCAGGAAGCTGAGCATCGATTCCCAGTCGTAGGGCGGGCGATAGCGTATGCGAAGTGCGATTCCCGCCTCGGAGCCTGGACGGCTTGCAGAAGACTTTCGTCTCAATGCGCTGGGGGGACGATGGAAGAGGTCTAGAAATACCTCGTTGAACCGTCGCAAACTGCCGAAACCCGACGCCAGGGCAACTTCGGTCATGGGCATGTGCGTTTCATGGATGAGGTGCTTGGCGAAAAGCACGCGTCGGGTCTGGGCCACAGCGATTGGAGACGCTCCGAGATGCTGAAGAAACAGTCTCCGCAGTTGACGCTCGCCAACGCCAAGGCGTTCTGCGAGTGCGTCCACCCTTTTACCCTCGCCATCGAGGGCTCCCTCGGCGATCAGCGCCAGCGCGCGGGAGACCGTCTTGGACGTCCCGCGCCATGAGGCAAACTCAGGTGCTGTTTCCGGGCGACACCGCAGGCAGGGGCGATACCCCGCTTCCTGAGCCGCCGCCGCAGATCCGTAAAAGGTGCAGTTTTCGTACTTCGCGGTGCGGGCCGGACAGACCGGGCGGCAGTAAATTCCGGTGGATTTAACGCCGACATAGATCAAGCCATCGAACCGAGTATCACGGCTCTCGAGAGCCCTATAGCACGTCTCTTTGCCAGGCAGTTCCATGAACGAAAGTCTCTCATGCGAAGCGTCGCAGAACTCGCGCTTTTCGGACATGATCATTTATCGATCGAATCACCGTTTGAATCGATCGATACCGCTCCACGTTGACTTTTCATTTGGCTCGTTCGGCACTCTTCACTCGATGACATGATGGGGAAACTCGTCGGCACCATAGCGTGGCAGGGAGTGCCCCAGCACCATCGCGGTGCGAGGATCGAGCGAAGCCCTTCCAACTCCGAGATCGATTCGGTTCGGGTACAGCGCCGCCAACGTATTGAACTGCTCTGCGACGACCAGAGGCGCATGGTTGGGCAACATCACTCCGCCCGAGCCGGCACGAATTCTGTGTGTGGCAGCGGCCAGCGCCCCGATCGTGACGACTGGAGCGGAACTGGTGACGCCCGGAAGCCGTGGTGCTCAGCCATCCAATAGCGTGCGCAACCCAATCCTCCGCGCGCTGCGCTAGGCTGATCGTCGCATTCAGGGACTGGTGCGTCGTTGTTCCCGAACCAACCATGGCGGAATCAAGGACCGACAAACGAGGACGTGAAGGCATTAGGGCCGCATCGATCGCTGAAAAAAACTCCGCTCAACACCTATACGCTTGCCGCCCGAAAATCAGCCACCTACGCAGAGCTTCCCGAAGGTGAAAATCCCGCGTCCCTGGACTCAACAACTTGCGACGCAAGGAATCATTTTCGGTGAGAGTAAATGAACACACAGGATGAAATGAGCTCAATACTTTGCTAATCTCCAACGCAATAATCAGGCCCAACAACCTGCCGCTGAATCCTGTCCCGTCTAGTTCTGTCCGTACTATCGCCGACTGGTTATTCCCAGACGGCGATAGCACGGGGGATACCTTCTACGCTCACCAAAGCCGCTGTGAGCACCGCCGGTTCAACGGACTCTTTTGAAGTCGAAGGTCGCGAGGTTCATCTGCCCGGCGGTGAGGATGTGGACGGTGAGGACGTTCTTGCCCTTAGGAAGGCGGAGTTGGGCGATGCCGGAGGCAATGTTCCAGTGGTGCCACTGCCGCCAGGCCACGGGGTCAGCGGCGTTGGAGGTGGCAGTGATGGTCAATGGTCCGGTGGTAGGCTTACCGTTCACGTCCAGCGAGATGGTTCCGCCACGGTTAGAAGTATAGAGGAGGTCGGCCGAATACATGCCCGCGCTGGCCACGTCCACGGTGATGTTGAACCATTCGCCAGGCTGGGTCCAGCCGACATAGAGTAGGTTCGCAGGGGGTTGCACCTTTTCATACGGATTGTCGTCGATCTGCGGGTTCAGCTTCAACTTGGTGAAGGAAGTATCCACGCCCTCGTGCATGCGGAACTCATGCAGGTAGGTTCCGTCGGCCGGATTGAGGGCGCCGCTGCCGTTGTTTTTGGGGTCGGAATCGTGGTATGCGATTCCCTCACCGCCCAGGTCGTAGTAGGCGCAGTACACCTCGCCGGGAATCTTCTGAGCCCCCCCCTGGTAGCGGCTGTCGTGGTATGGGGTTCCCGTGTAGGGGGCCGGGAGGTCCGATTTCGGTGCACAGAGGGCGGTTGTGGCGAAGAGGATGGTGAGGCAAGGCAAGCTCAAAAAAGAGCGGACAAGGGACTTTTTCACGGGGTTTTGCCTCCAGCAGACAAACTCTGAAGCTGCCGACTCTGGTAATGGGAGTAGCAGCTTCAGAATTCCTTGTGAGGAGCCAACATGGGCTCCTGAGTTATGGATCGCACTAGAAGGTGAGCTTCAAGGCTCCCTGCATGACACGCGGGGGGATCGGTCCAACCGTGGTGATCTGGCTGGATGTACCCACCGCTAGGTCGCTAAGTGTCGGACCGGAAGATGTCGGCACGTCAAAGCTGGTGTGGTTGAAGGTGTTGAACAATTCCCATCGGAACTGGAGCCCATATCGATCGTGAAGCTCCCAGTTCTTGGTGATCGCAGTATCCGCGGAGTTGAGGTACGGCGCCCTGAAGAGATTGCGAGAGGTGTTGCCAAAGGTTCCAACTGCGTTGTCGGTGAAGGCGCTCATGTTGATATAGCTTTTCAGCCACTGCGCCCTGCTGCCTTGATGCACGGCAGCAGAGACACCGGGAACACGATCGGCGCGATCATGGTCCTGCAGAAATCCGGAATTGTTTGCGGAGCCGCTCGCCTCAACACCGAAAGGCCGGCCAGACTGAAGTGTGTAAATGGAACTCAGACCCCAGCCACCCAGCACATTGTGTACCAGGCTGCCATAGCGCCGCAAGGACGGAGAGGTATAGGTGAAGTAGGTGGTAGAGATGAACGGGCGGTTCAGATCCGAGATTGCCCGGTTCGCTTTCAGGTCGTACGGGTTCCCAACCCCAGGAAAGCTGCCACCCTGTCCTGGATCCCCCTCAGAAGCAATATCCATCACCTTGGACCAGGTGAAATTCGAATGGGCCTGAAGTCCATGGCCCATCTGCTTGTCAATTGATGCTTGGAAGGAATTGTAGGAAGCCGTCCCCACGCTCTCAATAGTCATTATTCCACTCAGCTCTGTGGGTTCGATGATGCGCTCGCCCGAAACGCATCCTGAAACATACGTCGGAGCGCAGCCCGGATTCTGATCGACTACCACGCCTTGGTGATACGTTTGACTTCCGACATAGGCTACGTGAAGAGCGGTCGTTTGCGAAAGTTGTTGCTCGATCGAAAGGCTCCAGCTCTGCGTCATGCTACTCCGGAAGTTGTTGGAGAGGATCGCACTCAAAGACATGGGAAGCTGGAAGACCGAATTTGAGGGAGTTGGGGTAATCGCGGTGGAAAGAGATGGAAACGGATTACCGCCACTAAAGTTCACGTAGGGATTGGCCAGAGGGATGTAGGTGGGATAGAGCGTCGTACCCCCAGCAATACTGAAGAATGGGCTGAACGGCGCAGACTGGAAGGCGTGAGCGTAGTAATCGTAGGGAAATTGTCCCGTGAACAATCCGAAGCCGGCGCGTACTGCCGTATGGCGTGCAAAACCGGGCTGCCATGCCAATCCCACGCGGGGCTCAATATACCCGTAGGAATTGGGCATGATGGCGGAGCTTACACCTTTATCGCCGGGATAAACCACACCCAGTGGAGCGTTGGGAAACACGGTGCTCTGCTGACCTTCATGGAAAGCCGCCCCATGTCCTCCGTCCAGGGCCGGAGGAAGGTCCGGATCCCAGCGCACACCAGCCGTGACGGTGACGTTCGGTTTCAAGCGGTACTGATCTTCCGCATAAAGACCCAACTGCCAACCATTGAAACCGTTAACCTTGCTTGCTCCCTGCTCAAAGCTGGACACATAGCCGAGCAAGAAATCGCTCCAGCCATAGCCCGTGATTGCTCCGTCTGAGGTAATGATAGGATCGGTTGGATACCCCCCCACTCCCTGCTCACGCTGTTTGTGCAGATCGATACCCGCAGTCAGCGTGTTTTTCTGAATGGTTTTGACCACTTGATCGCTGAGCCCCCAGGTGCTGCGGCTATTGATCGAGAAAGCGTTCCAGCCAGAACCGAAGGAGCCGCCCGCGCCACCAGCGACAGTGAGCCCCTCAAGATCGCAATGTCCGGGCAATGCGCTTACTGCAATGTAATTGGACCAGCACACCGGATCACCGCTTTTATTTAGAGCCTCGCCGGTGGAGTTCAGAATCATCTGGCTATAGGACAAGGTGAGGTTGTTCACGGTGGAGCTATTGATCATCCAAGAATGGCCCAGGACCTCATTAAAGTACTTGTCCGTTGCGCCTCCAAGGTCAGCACCCGACGCGATGTTGCCAACCAAGGCTGCTTCCGGTGCGTTGTAGTACTGCGTAAAGCTGCGAAGAAACAGACGCTGCTTGTCGTTGATGGTGTAATCGATGCGTCCTGTCCCCTCGTTGAACGATGTCATCTGCGACGGGCCTGTATAGGTCACCATTCCTGTCGCCGGATTTTGTCCGAGCGGGAGCGCCGTCGTTGCCATGATGTAGGCGGCATAGCCCGGGGCGCCTGGGTTTGTGACCAACTGCGCCCATGTTGCAGCGGGCATCACATTGTGGACAAAGGGCGCAGGCAGAGGAACGTTGACGGCACTAAAGTCTCCGTTCAGCATGGCGCTCGTTGGCGTATAGGTGGTGTTGGATGTGCTCGCACTCGACGTACGAGTGGCTTGGTAATTGACAAAGAAGAAGAGCTTGTCCTTGCGGATGGGGCCCCCGACGAAGCCGCCAAACTGGTTTCTCTTTAGTGGGTCGACCTGATGAGAAAAGAAGTTGGCAGCATTGAGGTCACTGTTGCGGATGAACTCAAACGCACCACCATGGAATGCGTTGGTACCGGATTTGGTCTGAATTATGACCACGGCACCTGGAGAAAATCCATATTGCACGTCGAAGTTTTGCGTGATGACGCGAAATTCCTGGGTTGCGTCGGAGTTCGGAAACGGTGCCGCCAACCCATAATTGATGTCCATGTTCGGGGATCCGTCAAGAACATAATAGGTGCTGCCCTGGCGGCCGCCGCCTGACGAAGCTCCACTCTCATCAGGAGCTCCCTGATCCCATCCACCGCCCACCGCACTGCCAGCGCTGCTGCCACCGGGAAGAATGTTCATGGTACCCGTCGTCAAGAGCACCAGGCTTGACGGATCTCTTCCGTTTAGCGGAAGGCCTGCAACCGAGGACTGATCGACAACGGAACTCATTTCGGCAGTGGTTGTATTGATCAGTTCGGCATTCGCCTCTACCGTTACCGTCTCTTTCACATCACCCAATTGCAGGGGAATATTCAAGGTTGCGATCTGTCCCACGGTCAATACAATGCCCGTTTGGACACTCTTTCGAAATCCATCTTTTTGTACGGCGACCGTATAACGTCCGGAAGGCAATTGGGAAACGGAATAGAGTCCCGTGCCGTCTGATTCGGCTACCTGTTTCATATTGGTGTCGATATTGCGAATTAAAAGTTGCGCCCCAGGAATTCCCGACCCGCCTGGATCGCTCACGACTCCATTCAACGTTGCGCTGCTCGCTTGGGCAAGTTGGGCAAACGCAGCTGTCGAAAGCAGAAGGCTCGCTAGCCCGAATCCGCAAAGGCACCGTGCAAATTTTCTCATTGTTCCCCCGTAATCCTATCGATACAAAGGTGCTAACTTCCCTCGTTTTGTGCTTTAGATAAACGTTTGTCTATATTGATCAAAATCGAGCACATGTCTATCCTTACTGGAACATAGTTGTCAAGGTCTTTACATGAGGGACTTTTACGGGCAGAACTATCACCCTTATTCAAGTATTCAGATAGACCTTACCTTCAGCATGCGTATTTCATTTCTAAATTCCCGCTTACTTCAACTCTTCATGAGCGCTTCCTAAAGTGGTTCGATCATCCAGTGTCCAGACGCATAAAACTCCATGCACGACGCTTGACATTATGTCAGGATCAAATCGGGGCGAAGAGGAGTTACAGGATGGAATCTATTTATTTCTTCGCTAATTGACCAATATTGTGAATATTTGCTACCTAATCCTGGCGACCACCGACACGCCTCCGCGCCACGGGACCCCCTTCATCATGGCCCGCGTATCGCTCCAGATGTTACTCTCCGATCGTTTTTACGCTGTCCTTCTCACGGTGTGACCTCAATTCCTGCGCATCCAAGTCGATTCTTCTAACGGTGTCCCCTATCAGCCCTGCCACAGAGCCTAGCTCGTGAAGCCTCTGGGGGCTGCGGACGGTGTGAGTGCGGCGCCCCGCGCTCAAGGAGCTATGGGCAGGTCACAACCATCCATACGCCATCGTGCGAATTGCCTATTCAAGACGATGGCCTCGGATCGATCATCTGACCGCTGTCTTTGCCAACTGTGCCTTCAGGTTCTCTTCGTAGAGCCTGGAAAGCGGCAGCCTCTGGTTCTTCGCAAGCACGGGACCATCGGAGGTAAATCGGACTAGCTCAGGAGAGTTAGGCTCAACCTGCGGCCACGCCGGTACACCTTGCCCATTTGGATCTCCAGTCTTCGCAAAGTTCGTCCAGTACGTCTGCATCAACTCCGAGATGGAGGCGTCCGTGGGTCCGAAGGCAGCTCCCATCCTTCTGTTTCCCGGCAGTTGCGCCTCGCCGAAGACATACGGCAACTCGCCGCTGTGTCGGGTTGACGTGGCACCCGTCCCCGGCAACGGCCGCTCGAACTGATACTGCCACACCGATCCACCCTGCGCAGAAAGCCACTCGCTTGTAATGGTGGCCGGGCAGCGAAAGTATGTGTCCGTCATCAACTGCGTGCCAGCGGTTCCCAGCAACGGATCCGCGGCTGGCGCATCCGAGTGGCCCAGACCATAGAGGGTAATTGCCTCCGATGCCTCTTGGCCGAAGTCCTCGCGGATACGACTCCGCACCTGATCGGCTGGTTCCACCACGCTGTTCGAAATAACGCTGGTATGCGCGAAGGAAAACTCCTGCACATTGCTTCCAATCAGCAGTGGCACGCGATGACTCTCTCCGTGCAACAGAAGAGCCGCGGGCTGCGCCGGTAGAACCCAGCCATCGACACTCAGCGACGGAAATGGACGTGTCGGGACACCTTCGGCGTCGGGGGCGGTGAAGCGATTCGCTGCGTCCAAGATCTCCTCCGCGGACATGGAACGGAGCCGAGCAACCGCATCGCCGGCCTTGCCTTCGCCAGCGAACTCTGCGAACGCGCTTCCTATGCCCTCGGCCTTGAGCGGGGTAAGAGCAAGGGGCTGCGGCGAAATGGGTCCTCCGCTCTCGTCGATGGCCCGGGCGAAGAGTCCCTTGCTCAAGGGCGAGACCAGCAGCATGCCAACATCGATTGCTCCGGCCGATTGCCCGAAGATCGTCACATTGGATGGATCCCCACCAAAGGCGGCGATGTTCTCATGAACCCACCGAAGCGCCGCGATCTGATCGAGAAGCGCATAGTTGCCAGAGCTATGATGGCTGGATTCGCTCCGCAACTCGGGATGCGACAGGAACCCGAAGACGCCGAGACGATAGTTGATGCTCACTAAGATCACGCCATGACGAGTGAGCGTCTGCACTCCGTTGAGTCGCCCCGATCCGTTGTAATTAGCTCCCCCATGGATCCAGAACATTACCGGGAGCTTCTTGGCCACCGGCCAGGAAGGTGTGGCGATGTTCAGATACAGGCAGTCTTCGTTCCCGTCCTTGGCTGCTTGATGATTCCACTTCCAGTCGCCTTGCATGCACGCTGGCGGGGCCTTCGTCGCATCACGCATACCCGCCCAATGCGCCGGCGGCTGCGGATCTCGCCAGCGCAGATTCCCGACGGGCGGTTCCGCATACGGGATGTCTTGAAAAAGTACAGAATCATCGCTCAGAGTGACTCCAACCAACTGCCCTGCTTCGGTGGTCGCAATTGGCCCTGCCTTCGAAGAAACCGTCGATTGGGGGTACAGCCGGGCCGGAACGAGAACACTAATACAACCAACCCCAAAAAGCAGGGAGAGCGACGCTACGTATTTGCGCAATTGAGTCACCCCTATCTGTCGATGAAGCACTATTGTCTCTCCGCATGTCTCATCAGTCGAAAGATGATGAGCTATGCGATCCATAACCGGTCTGTCGTTGGGAGAAACTCCGCCCGCACTGAGGCAAAGTGAGAACGAAACCATTGCGTAAAATACTTCATTCCCTCTTCTTCAGAGGCCTCATGGGCAATCACAATCGCACCCTTCTTCTGCCCGGAAGCACTCAGGTCGCGTATGTACTCCATGCTGTCCCAGTCCCTAGCCTCCCCGATCATTACCGCATCAGCAGCCTCCAGCCCCTTGATATTACCCTCCAGACCATGCGAACCGTGTGCCAGAGTTTCGATCATTAGATTTGGGTCGCCAACAAGGCGAACACTGCGCGTATTCAACTTAGTAGCCAAATACTCTGCCACAGTCTTCAATGGAGTGCGGGGTAGCTTATAGACCCGATAATACCCATGAGAACCTGGCATCAAATACCGATTCCAATCCAGCAGTTTGCCCTCTGCATCCGACATAGGCTCCGGCTGCTGCGCATGCCACAGATCATGGATCCGCCAGACCGCCATTCCGTTTGACTCAATGAAATGCATCTTGTGCTTGTAGAGCGGATCTAGCTCTACGTCACTTACGGTATCCGCGTCGCTCCAAATAGTCGGTTCATGTGTAATCACAAAGTTCAAACCGGCGGCATGCGCACGCTGCAGCACATCGAGCGTTGACATGAATGTCATAGCGGCGCCATTGACCACAATACCGGGATTTCCGGCCTTGAAGCTGTCTCGGACCGACGTATAACCTGGAGCTGCACCGAGATATTTTTGTATCTCCTGCACTAGGTTCCGTGCGGTGACATTGTTTGACGAAGCGCAGCGAGCCATCTGCGGAAGCGAACAGCCGAGCGCGGTCAGAGTCGATACCTCCAAAAAACGCCGTCTGGAAAGCAGTTGCGTAGTCGTCATAGGAATCCTCCGGCTGCTACAGTTGGCGCCCTGCGACAGGCGTGAAGGGACTGCCCGTTTCAATGTATGAAATGGGAAGGCTGAGAGCTAGGGAATCGACCCAGGCCGCGACTTGCTTCGCGCCGGGGTCCTGAGATGCTGCCAGCCCTAAAAGCACCATCGCCTTGCTCCAGCCTGCGGTGATCAAATCCTCACAGTACTCAAACGCTTCCCACTCACACGCGTCGCCACAGAGGACGGCGTCTGGTTTCGAGTGACTTTGGATCGCCATCATGTTCAGCTTGGTGAGAAATCCCGGGCACAGTACAACCTTTTGAATGCGCGCGCTGGGGTCCCCTAAAGCTCGAGGCGCATTCATCTTCAGCCGCTGTTTCAACATCTGGATCAGTTCCAGAAGAGTCGTTGTTGGAACTGTATACTCAGCCGCTCCTATAGCTCCCAGGGAGTTCTCCATCGCGGTATCAGCCTGCTTCTCCCATCCAAGCGCCGCCGCCAAGCCCTTGAGGCCGAAATCCCGATTTGTTTGATCCCAGTTCGCGGAGAATCTCCACACAACAAGATCGTGCCTTAGAAGATAGTCTTGTTTGAATCGGTAGAGATTCGTACCTTCGATGAGCGCCTTCGGAGACCGCCCACTCACACCTTGTTCCAGCCTGCCCCCGCTATCTTCCCAGAACGGTCCCTCTTTCGTCACAATGAAATTCTTCTTTTCTGCGACCGCCTTCCGAAGAACCTCCAATGTGGGAGTCCATGCAACCGCGACACCTGTGACGAGCGTGTCTGGACTGCCAGTCTGGAAGCCATCGGCACTCGATTCGGTCCAGCCGGAGCCAAGGCTCCTTTTCATCTTCGCGACTACATCTGCTGCGGTTAATCTTTCGTTCATATTTGTCCTGTTCCAAAACTTGCTCCACGGGCCGGCCGCCCGGCCCAAAAGCTAAAGGACGGCCGGTCAGGTTTCGGTCAAAAGTTCGCGCGCAGACTGAACTGATAGACACGGGGTAGATTTTCCTGACTTGTTACTACTCCGAATTGAGGCGTTGCCAATGTCGTGCCCGGAGGGGCGAATTGGACCCGGTTGGCAAGGTTGAATACTTCGGCGCGAAACTGCAAACTGAATGCATCATGTACCGGGATAACCTTGAATAATCCAAGATCCCAGTTCGCAATGCCTGCGGCACGCAGTGCAGAGTCATTGCGTGATTCGTCCCCAAACCCAAAGGTGTTGGGCTGGATAAAGCAACTTTCATTGAACCATTCATTCAAGCGCGATTGTGCAGTTCCTCGGACTTGCTTCTGGCACCCAGAGACGACGTTCGGACGCGGTGTCCCTGCTCCAAAATACGTACTGAGAGTAGTTGGCTGAGCGCTGAAACTGAGTGGAAACCCGCTTCTGAAGGTTGTGACTCCGTTCGCGCTCCAGCCACCAAGCAGGGCCTGGGTCACGCCTGTCGATCCTCCGAGCAGGCGCTTGCCTCGGCCGACGGGAATATCGGCGACATAGCTGATGATGAGATTTTGGGGAACATCATTGGCGGAGAGCGACCGATCGGCCCGACGGTCGTAAGCATTCTGCGTGCCGTACTGACCACCTGGATTGCTCGCCTCTAGCCATGAGGTCAAAGTATCTGTATCACTGATCAGCTTCGACCATGTGTAGGAAACCAGGAGGTTGCCTCCCGCGCCAAACTGATGCTCGAACTTGCTCTGGAGCGAGTTGTAGCTCGAACTGCCAGAGTACGGGGAAAAGGCGGTCAGAGATAGATATTGAGGGTAAGGTTTGAGCAGGTATCCGGCGGGGATCGTCGAGGAGGTCCCAAGAAGTCCATTCGTTGCGGATACATTTCCATAAAACGGATTAGAAACAGGACTGAGCAGGGCCGATCCGAGCGAGTCGTACTGCGGAGATAGTTGATCAATGTTTAGTTGATAGAGAGGGAGGTGTGTTCCCTTAGCTGCTCCGTAACCAATCTCAAGAACTGTCTTGCCGCCGAATTGACGCTCCACATTTAGGTTCCATTGCTGGGCATAGGGATAGCTTTCGAACGGCAATGTACCTCCGGGTGATCCCCCTTCAAGTTCGGTCAGCCGGCTTGCGTCATTACCAATAGGCAAAGTGAGCCCCGAGGGAAATGGGTTGCTGAGGGTAGCAAAGGGAGTGATCCCCCCGTTCAACGAAGACGACATATTCGTTTGAGCCGTATTTACAGGGGAGTTGTAGGGTCCGCCAGCGAATCCGACATCATTGGACAAGAACGAGATTCCATAGCCTCCTCGAACCACGATGGAATCATCCGCACGGAAGGCAAATCCAATACGTGGCGAAAAGAGATTCCAGTGCAATGCCTGCTCGGTGCGTCCGGCGTAGGCGGGAGTATCTACGAGAGCTACCTGGCCTTTCAGATCTAGCCCCGTCGCTGAGGAAAGCGGATCTGTGGCATTTGGTAGCAGCACATTAAGGCGATTTTGGCGCTCATAGAAGGAGCCTGGCTGCTCCCAGCGAACCCCAAGATTGAGTGTCAGTCGAGAAGTGGCCTGAAAACTGTCATTTGCATATAACGCCCCATACCATTGCAGCGCGTCGGTGCGAAGCACGTTATCGAGATAGCCGCTGGAGGCGGTCCCCACCAGGAAAGATGCCAGGGGATAACCGCTGCCTGCAGGGCTCAGCGGGTTCTGAGCAGTGAAGTTTCCGTCGAAGTTGAAAACGCCACCACCATAGTTATTTTGCGCATAGTACCATTCGATTTTTCTCGCTTCCCCGCCGAAGGTAATATTATGACGCCCCAACGTTTTAATCACATTCGCAGACAATGTGTAGTTGTCGTTCGTATTGAAAATGGTTAGATCTTGGTTGAGACTATCGAAGGAACTTACGCCCGTGATATTCGGCAGGGGATTCTGGTGAAACAGCATTTCGTTCGCAAGGGCTCCGTAATTGGCACCGAAGGTCGAAGGGCTGACTCCATTACTGAGTGGAATATCATTGAAGATGAAGCGGAGATACGACAGGCGCACATCTAACACCGTACTGCTGTTCAAGGTATCGCTGTCACCAACCACGGCCTGATGGGAACTGAAGACTGACGGAGCGCTCCCTGTGGAGTTGCCGAATGGACTGCTGGGGAGCTGATCTCCCTTCCAATAGGTGTACCGCACGAAGACTCTCTGGGCATCACTTGCGGCCCAATCCCCACGGACATTGTATTGGTTGGAGTTGCCACCGCTGCTCGGCGAGGCGGAGTAGTTATTCGCAACCCCAGGAAGATTCGGAGCGGGAAATAGTCCCAATAGTACCTGAGCCGTCGGGTCGATACGGTTCGGACAGATCACATTCGGCTGCGATCCGCCGCAGCCCATGAACTGCGAACGCTGGTATACCCCAGGCGACACCTGCTGGCTGCTATAAGGATCGTAGACGTTGATGCCTACCGCGCTAAAGTCGCCATTGCGCATTGCAGCTGTGGGAACTGTAAGGATCTGCGGCGAGTTCGTTCTAATGCTGAAGCCTTCCCAGTTCGCGAAAAAGAACAGCTTGTCTCGCTTGATTGGGCCGCCAATTGCAACACCATATTGGTTTTGCGTAAAGGCCGGCCGAGGCAATCCCGTTTCATTATTGAAAAAGTTATTCGCATTGAGAACTTTGTTACGGATATATTCGTAGACAGTTCCGTGGAACGCATTTGTCCCCGACTTGCTGCTGAGGTTGATGACTCCCCCAGCGAAGCGGCCATACTCGGGAGCGACGTCATTGGTCTCTACGCGAAACTCCCGAATAGAGTCTTGACTGGGAACTAGAGCCACTGAATTTACATAGCTCGTATTGATCGGAGCGCCATCAATGAACGTGGCGCTCTGATTGGACATGCCGCCCCCAATTTGATAATTCCCCCATCCATTGGGATTGGTGGCGCCATTCTGATTCCCGATGGGATTACCCGATGCGGAACCTTGCGCGACGACGCCTGGAACCAGAGCAACCAGATTCAAAACATTTCGGCCATTTAGCGGTGTATCTTGAACGGTTCGCCCCTCGATCGCCTGGCTCAAGGAAGAAGTCTCTGTTTGCAGCAGTGGTTCACCCGATTCCACCGTTACACTTTCGCTGACCGAACCTACTTCGAGTGTGAAGTTGAGCGAGATCGAGTCCTGCACATGCAGTTCAATCCCATCTTTGATAACGCGCTTGAACCCGTCTTTAGAGATCTGTGCGCGATATACGCTTGGCACCAGACCCGTAACACGGTAGAGTCCATCTCTATTGGTCTTCGCAGTACTTACGACGTTCGTATTTACATCGCTTATTGCGATCGTGACGTCAGTCAGCGCGCTTCCGGTGGAATCAGTAATCAGTCCAGTGACGGTTGCATTCGGGCTTTGCGCCGCGCAAGTGCATACCGAGAAAAGAATGCACAAAAGCATTGCTAGCTGTTTGGGATTCCGAAACATGACGGCCTCTCAGGTGGCACAGTTTCATGGTGCTACTGTGTATCGCACTGAAAGGTGAAATAGTTCTCACTCGCGACAGAAGTTTTTTGCCAAGGCGGAATTTGCAGCAACCTGAGAAGAGGTGAGGCGATCTATGGGTGGTTCGGCGGACCACCGAGCGATGCGAACAGAAGCTTGGGTCCCCGAGGAAAGGAACTGCCCTGCGGAGGCTCCAGGGTCACGAAGACTGTGTCAATCCTCGCCAGGATGCTTGGATCGGAAACCCGCAGTACCCAGCGGTTGAGAGAGGCGTCGTCGACATAGAACAAACCTAAGTCTTCGGGCTTCGACGAATTTGGCTGCCGGAATCCCCAGGCCTGAAAACCAACCGCTTTACGATTGTTCCGTTTGTCTTGCAGGTCAAACGCATAAAACAAGAGCAGGTTGCGGTTGACGTAGTAAACGCGACCATAGGTGCGACGCGTTTTGCCGGCACGGTCTACGTCATATACGTCAACGATGTGCAGATCGCGGGCACCAAATACCTCGCGAGCGTCGGCATCAGTTACGCGGGGCTCAGGCGGAGAGGAGGATACAGGGGGCGGCCCGGCATCGGCAATCCGGCTAAAACTCGCTAGCTTGGCCCGGGCCTCGAGGGCCTCGGAGTTGACATCGTGCAAATCTGCCGTCAACGTTCCGACGTGCTGACGCTCCTGATCGAGACTTGCCCGGCTCGTCGCCAACTCCGACTCCTGCTGCTGTAAGCTCGCAGTTTCAACCGCAAGCTCGCGTTCGAGTTCCTTCTGTTTCTCTGCTATGGCATCATAGGAGATCCGCAGGCTTGCGAGCGAGGCAGTGATGGCCGCGTTCTTTTCGTTGCTGCGATTTAATTCGGCGGCCGACAGACGTTCTCGCATTTCGGCGGACTCCGCCCGGAGTTTCCAGGCAGTAGCCCCCGCCTGAATCTGCGCCAACATCGGATTGTGCTCTGGCTTACTGGAAGGGCGCGATCGTTGCACATGTATCGCAACGCCTGCAATGACGAGAGCGGCACAGGACGCCGCCCATATCGCGGGCGGAGTGGGGATCAGCAATCGCGGGATTCGTTGCAGCTGTCTATGGTGGGAAGCAGAGGGTTCATGACCCGCGGTAGTTGCCTCCGATGTCCCATCGACCTGCTTTAGCATCTTGTCGAAAATGTGTTCAGGGTTGTGTAGACAGGATTCGGGCGAAGACTGCCCTCTAGTAGATTCGCCTGCAATGGCCGGCAGATCGAGAAGAACAATCTGCTCAAAATCGTGCAATGAGACGCGACAATCCTGGCATTCCTCCAGGTGCTTATCAAGTTCGCGCCTTTCGGCTGCCGAAATCTCTCCAAGCACGTAGAGAGAGCACAATTCCTCCATTTTTTCGCAGTCGGAATGGTTCCAATGCGGCACTTAATTCACCCATAAGGATTGGTTCGCGTCCAACCGCATGTTTTCGCTCGGTTCAATAGCCATCTCAGGTTTTGAGCTAATTCGAGACGGCAGTAGCGCCTCTCGAAGAGCTTTCATTCCGCGATAATACAGGTTTCGCGTGTTAGGGAGCGATTCTCCGAGGATGTCTGAGGTTTCAAGCAACGTGTAGCCTTCAAAGTGAATAAGTTCAATTGCAAGCCGTTGCCGCTCCTTCAAAACGGACAACCCTCGTTCAACCAAGCGAGTTCTATCAATGTCCTCCTCCGGATGAAGAGGCCTCTCGCGCAAGCTTTCCTCCAACGAGTCCCCCTGTTCAATTGAATCCAAGATTCCGCACTTCAGCTGTCGCCTGCGGCTGAGGGCTTTGAAATGAACTGTATGAAGAATCCAGGTTTTCACCGATCCCCGGCGAAGATCGTACGTATGCCGCTGTTGATAGATAGCCAGAAAAAGATCCTGCACGATGTCTTCCGCTTCTCCTCGATCGCGGAGTATCTTCCACGCAATTCGAAAGACAGTATGGCAGTATCGGTAAAAAATAATCGAAAAACAGTCCGCACATCCGTTTCGGAGCTGCTCGACTAAGGCGATATCCGTTACTGACTCCGCGTGATCATGCGCGTGCTGCGAAGCGACTTGGCTTGGGGATTCCATCATGAATATGACATTTCATCCCGTTCTACTCTTGCGAGTGAGCGTGCGAGGGCTACCACCGTTTGGCCACGGCGATTCGCGTCATACGCCTGGAGTTGGCCCTTAGGTCCGGTCTGGAAAAAACGAAACGTTATAGAAATGCGACGAGGATTCCCCCTCGCAGCGCAATAATTTTTCCGCTGAAATCGTTGAAGCGTTCGCTTACAGCCCTTGAAATGTCGATCAACTTGTACAGAAGAGAGGAAGAGACTGTCAAGAGAAACGTTTTGTTTTTTTCGAAGGCCCATCATGGCAGCTCGCAAGACGGGGGTCCTCGAAGATGCGAACGTGAAGCTGGAGGGACGTCCTGTCGGATGTATTCTGTGTATCCGGCCCGCTCATGCTCCAGGCATGGACACCTGAACGCAGAGCAGGTCGCGGCATCCATCGCCGGCCATCGACTCCCCGATCACCAGCGCTTCCTGATCCGCCATGCTCTCCGCCATCCGCAGTTCCTGGAAAGCGAGGTGGAGGCGCTCAACCAGGAGATCCTCCGTCGGATTGAAGACCCGGTTTTCGAAGAAGCGTTCCAGTTGCTTCAGAGCATCCCGGCATCAAGGAGAATCTGCCGCAAGCATCCTGGCCGAAGTCGGCGCTGACATGCAACAGTTCCCAACTGCCGCGAAGCTCGGCTCTTGGGCGGGCCTATGGCCTGCCAATCACGAAAGTGCCAAGTGTTCGCACGAACCGCGGAAACGTCTGGCTGAAGCGCACGCTCACACAGAGCGCCTGGGCGGCCACCGAGCGAAAGGGTCCAAGACTGCAGGCACGTTACCCTGTCCTCCGCGTTCGCTGCGGAGACAAGCGTACCACCGCCAGCAGGGGTCCAGAAAAAACGAAACGTTTCTCTTGACAGTTGATTCTTCGCTTCTGTACACGTTAATGCGCATTTCAAAGAGAGTAATCGGATGCTTCAGCGGTTTCAGTGGAGACCATTGAGCTGTGAAGGGGAATCTTTGTCGCATCTGCGTAACGTTTAGTTTTTATAGATCGAACCTAAGACCAAATGCAGGCGCAGGATGCGACTCACCGAGACAGAACGGTGCCAGCCCTCGCACGCCCACTCGCAAGAGTAGAACAGGATGAAATGTTTTCGAGACACGACGTTCTGAACAGAAGTTTCCTCTGGCCGCGGGCCATCACACTCTCCTTGGCAATGGTTTCGGCGGCGGCCCTCGCACAGACGACGTATGGATCGTTGTCTGGGATTGTCACCGATACAACAGGCGCCGCAGTCTCGGGAGCCACGGTCACGCTGAGCAATACCGGCACGGGGGAGAAGCAGACTCAGGAGACGGGCGGTGCGGGCCTGTATACCTTTGTCAATCTGCAGCCCGGCAACTATGCGTTGCGTGTCGCGCACGACGGATTCCAGAAGGTGAACCGGGAAAATATCGAGATCCAGGTGCAGCAGGCAATGCGGATCGACGTTCCGTTGCCGATCGGTTCGGCGGCGCAGACGGTCGAGGTGAGCAGCGACGAGCCGATGATCCAGCCGGAGAGCTCGTCTCTTGGCCAGGTGATGGAGGCGCGCGGTACGAGCGAGCTTCCGCTGAATGGCCGCAACGTTTTCTCGCTGGTTGAGATTGCGCCTTCGGTGGTGATGCAGGGCGGAGCAGGTACCGCGCCGACCGGACAAAATCCGTTCTCATGGACGAACTTCCAGATCGGCGGCGGATTCGCGAATCAGAATGGGCAGTATCTCGACGGTCAGCCGCTGAACAGTGGTTACGTGAATCTCGCCGTGTTGATTCCGACGCAGGACTCGATCGGTGAGTTCAAGGTCCAGACCCACAACCTGGGACCGGAGTGGGGCAAGATCGCTGGCGGCGTGCTGAACTTGAGCACCAAGAGCGGCAACAACCAGTGGCATGGCGAAGTGTATGAGTACCTGCGCAATCGCGCGCTGAATGCGAACAACTGGTTTTCGAACTATAACGGGCTGAGCAAGCCTTCGTTTACGCAGAACCAGTTCGGCGGCAACCTGGCGGGGCCGATCCTTCACGATCGCACGTTCTTCTTCTTCAGCTATGAGGGATTCCGACTGCGGCAGGGCGAATCGTTTACCGACACGGTGCCGACGGAGGACGAACGTAACGGTGATCTCGCGGCGCTGGCGCTGGCGTCCATCGGGGGAGCGAATCCGCAAATCATGGACCCATGCGCAGGCGCGGCTACCTGCACCACAGCCACACCCGTTCCCTTTCACGGCAATATCATTCCCACCGGCCGCATCAATCCGACTGCCGCAGCACTGTTGAAGTTGTGGCCGCTGCCGAATCGTCCCGGCGTCATCAATAACTACACGGTCAACACGCCGACGGGTGGCAGCCAAAACCAATATGTTGGGCGCGTCGACCACAACATCAACGAGAAGCAGCACATGTTTGTGCGCTTCAGTTGGTGGAACGACCTGAACCTGCCGGTCGATCCGCTGGGTACGGGTGTGTGCGATAGCCAGTGCCAGGAGACGATCTCCTCGCGCGACGTCGCGCTGGGTTACAACTACATCTTCAATGCGAATACGATTGGCAACATCAATGCCAGCGCGAGCCGCTTTCTGTATAACCGCACGCCCAAGAACGCGGGCTACGATCTGACGACCATTGGTTGGCCAGCGAGCTTCAACGCGGAGGTGAACCCGATATTCCGCACGCCGCCGACGCCGGATGTGACCGGCATGGCGGGAGACATCATGGGCACTAACGGTCAGGGCTGGATCCAGGATCACAACACGATCTTCACGCTCTCTCCGTCGATGACGCTGATTCGCGGACGCCATACGATCGCGATCGGCGGCATGTTCCAAGGGCAGCTGGATAACTATGGACAGACCAACGGCGCAGGCGGCCAGTTCTTCGACACCGGAGCGTATACCGGCCTGGGCTTTGCGGACTTTCTGCTGGGCTGGGCGAACAATGGTAGCGAGGCGGAGATTCCCGCATTGCCGGCCGGAAAACAGAACTACGCCGCGGCCTATTTCAACGACGACTTCCACGCGACCTCGAAGCTAACGTTGAACCTTGGCATCCGTTGGGACCTACAGGAGCCGTGGACGGAGCGCTTCAATCGCCTGTCTTACTGGGATAGCTCGGCGGTCAACTCGCTGGCCTCCGCAGCTACCGGGGTGAATACTCTCGGCGCGATTGAGCTGGTGAACACGAGCACCCATCCCAGCCGACACAACATGGATCCGAACTACAAGGCGTTCGCGCCGCGTATCGGATTCGGCTACAGCCTCGATCCGAAGACGGCGATTCGCGGCGGCTACGGCGTCTTCTGGATTCCGATCGACTCCGCCTATAACATCACGCCGCAGTATGATTCGGTGGGCTTTCTGCCGACACAGTACACCGGCAACATATCCGCTGGAGCGCCAAGCAATACGATCAGCACGCCTTGGCCTGCATATCTGCAGCCGCCGGGACGCAGCGCCAATTATGCCGCAGACCTGGAAGGTAACTCACTGACCGCCGTGATGCCAAACTTCAAGTACGGCTATATGGAGCAGTGGAACCTGGACGTGCAGCGGCAGCTGTGGGGCGGCTTCATGGCGGACGTAGCCTATGCGGCGAGCAAGGGCGTCGCACTGCCTCCGAACCAGGGTGGGCAGGAATCGAATCAGATCAGCGACAGCTATCTGGCGCAGGCAGCGGGGCAGGCTGCGAATGGGCAGACGCCGACCATTGCCACCTCGGTGGCCAATCCGTATGCGAGCAGCTCCAGTCCGGGTTCGCAGCTGGCACAGCCAACTGTGCTCGCGGGTCAGCTGCTGCGTCCCTTCCCCCAGTATGGGAACTTGCAGCTGGTTGGAAAGACGGGCTTCGGCAGCAACTACAACGCGCTGGAGGCGACGCTGCAGAAGCGTTATCCGAACGGTGGAACGCTGATGGTCGCCTACACGTGGTCGAAGCTGCTGAGCAATACGGACACCAGCACGTATTGGCTTGAGAGCGGCGGTATCGGCGCGGTGCAGGATGCCAACGATCTGCACAAGGAGTGGTCGCTCAGCTCTCAGAACGTCTCGCAGCATTTGATTGTCAGCTATGTTCTCGACCTGCCGATCGGTCGCGGTCAACGGTGGCTTGGAAGCTATGGGCAGACGACCGAGAAGATCATTTCCGGTTGGGGCGCTGACGGCATCACACAGTTCCAGGCGGGCTTCCCGGTCGCGGTCAACGCGGCGCTGAACCCGTACAACTCACTGTTCGGAGCAGGGCTCCGGCCGAACGTGGTGCCGGGGTGCGCGAAGGCTACATCTGGCACGGCGCAGCAGCGCGTGCTCTCGGGCCTGAAGGGCGGCAACGGCTGGATCGACTCGAGCTGCTTTACCCAGCCGGCACCGTATACCTTTGGCGACGAGCCGCGCGTCGATCCTTCGCTGCGCGCGGCAGGTATCGCGAACTGGGATTTTGCGCTCTTCAAGAACACGACCTTCGGTCCCGATAACAAGGTCAGTGCACAGTTCCGCACCGAGTTCTACAACCTGTTCAACCGGACGCAGTTTGGTAATCCGGGCAACTACTACAACCCCACGTCGACTGGCTTTGGTTGGATCACGAGCCAGGCGAACAACCCGCGGCTCGTGCAGTTTGCAATGAAGGTGATGTTCTAACGCACCCGTGTGGGCGGTACGGTGCCTGTCACCGTACCGCTCTCCCAAACTCACCCGTGGGTGAGGACCGTATGATGGCTTCTCTCAAGCGCACCTCGTTATTGCTGGCGACCGTATGTCTGGTCGCCCCGATCTGTCTGCTGGCGCAGAAGAGACTCATTCCTACGCAGAGCGATCTCGGAAACACTCCATCGTGATCATCAATTATGGCGGCAGCTAAGATCGAGGCCGCGATAAAAGGACTTGCTCTTGAGAGACCTCCTCTGCCGGTCAGGTTCATTGCCCGGCAGGTTCGACAGTTTGCCGAGGCAACGAGCGAGCCGATAGCATCGTCTATGACCTTGTTCGTGAGGTCCCGAGCGGGCCTCTCACTCTCGTGCACCAGGACAGCAAGGCCTACAGCGAAGGCTTCGATCTTGGTCACAGGCGTGAGGCAGCGAGATCGAACGTCATCTGGCACGCAGACCCGAAAATCTGTACGCGTTGCGCACCGAGCGCCATACGAACGCCGATCTCCGGGGTCCGTTGCATGAGCGAAGAAGAGAGAACGCCCTCATAGGCTATGAGAGCGTTCTCTGGCACTTGGCTACTCAGCTTCACCCCTCTGGAACAAGTGCGACAGAAACCGAGACAGCGGCTTGACTCTTCTTCTGCTTGCCACTGTTAGTAGGCGACTTTCAATGAGAACTGGATCTGGCGAGAGCTTCCAGCAGTACGGTTGATGAGACCGAAGCCGGAGCCCAGAATCGTGTTGGAAGGAAGGCCCATGTCCACAATATTGAAGATGTTGAAGAACTCAGACCGGAACTGGACGTTGACGAGGTCGCTTCCGGATTTGCGCTTCCCTATCGGCGTGTCCTTTACAAGCGAGATGTCGAAGTCGTAGAAAGCAGGACCTCGGAAGGTGTTTCGTCCCAAAGTTCCGAAACGCCCCTGGTTGGGCCCAGTGCCGCCGACGATGTTGATCGGAATGGAAAAAAAAGAGGCGTTGTTGTCACCGCGGCCGAAGTAATCCTCACGCCGGGCACGTGCCGTCGACAATGCGGGCTTTGCGATCTGATCCGGCCGATCCGAATTCGCCGAGCCCGCGCCGGTCTGCTGTATGCCAGAGTACACGGTGAATGGAGTCCCGCTGCTGATGCTGGATATACTGATTAGTTGCCAGCCCTCTACAACCTTCCGGTTCACTCCATCCAGAAAGGAAAGCGCTTGAATCGGTATCTCCTGGGTTAGGCTGAGAGAGAACGAGTGAGTAGCGTCGAACGTGGATGGCCCGCGCTCGGGATGAGTATCAAAAGGATTCTGCGGGGCGGCTTGCGCGATTGCGCCAACAGTACTTGTCGCTGACGTTCCAGCCACAGTGCTGGTATCGTCAATCGATTTCGACCAGGTGTAGCTTGCTTGCATACCGGGACCGCCGTGCGGTGTCTGACCCGCGGCTGATAGCTGAACAGCGTTATAACTGGAGTGTGAAGTTGGTGTGATTTCGCTCTCGGTACCGAAACCTCCAACGGGCACGCCCGTCGCGTTGAACTGAGTGAAGCGCGCGAATGCTGGCGTCGCACCGGGATAGGCGTTGGGAAAGGTGTTGCGTGCCAGTTTGTAAGCTGTAGTTCCAACATACGTCGCGGATGTCGTGACGTTGCCCAAGGAGCGTTCCAGCCCAAGCGACCATGTGCCGAGCATCGCATTGCCGAACCCTCGGCTGATCGCTTGCACATTCAGCGGCGAGGGCTGGCCTGAAAGCGAGGCAATATCCGCTTCCAGCCTAGCGATATCGAGGACAGTGTTGGCGGGGACATCGTTTGGTCGTCCGCTCGCAAAAATGTCCGCGCCGGCAGGCGTATACACCCGAGGCAACTGCGCCGGAGTGATTTGGAAACCATACGGGATTTGCGCACCGGGGGCGGCCGTTACCCGAGGGTAGAAGACGAATGGAAGGGCACCGGTGAGTTGGTTGTCCTGCCAGATGTTCGGCGGAATCGTCGTTAAAGCGCCACCCGCATGCCCTACAAGATGATCACTGAAACGATAGTCAATCTGAGCTCGCGGCCCCCAATTGTTCGTCGCTGTCCGGTATGCCGGCTGTGGATTGATCAGGAACTCCTGTCCTCCATTCGCCGTCGGATAAAACCCCGAAGTACGATGCGCACGCTCGGAGATAGGTGTATACAGCTCGAATCGCAAACCGAAGTTGAGCACGATCCGACGGGTGATAGTCCAAGCGTCCTGCACGTAGGCAGCGAACGCGCTGCGGCTATCCGCGGCAGGACCGATGTTTTGTCCGTTCGAGAAATACGAAGGGGCAACGGCGCGGGTGTAAGCGAACGGGCTCCCCGTGAGGAGGGCCGAGAGCGTATCGGGTAGAGGGTCACCCACATGAATATCGTGCATTCCGCTCTGAGACTTGATTTCGGTAGGAGAGTAAGCCGTTCCCCCTCCGAAGTCATACTCCCCATTGGGTGAAATTCCGAAATAGGTTGTGTCGCGGTTCAGCCGGACCTCCGCGCCCGCTTTGAACGCGTGCGCAGACGTGGTTACAGAGACGTTTTCACGAGCCTGGAAGAGGTTTCCAAACGCCCGCGTCACCGTACCGCCCGGAGCATTGAATGGTTCGAAGAGTGCGTCGTTGAACTTGATAGCCGGGTCGGTTTGGTCCGTCGTCGGAAAGGACGGTGTCGTTCGTGTTGCGCTCAAGGAGGATTCAAAAGCGAGCCGTGGCGAGGCCGTATGAATCCATGTAACAACCCCATTTCGCTGGCGATCCATGTACACCACGCCGAAGCTCGGATCGATAGCTGTCTGGTCAGGATTCGTCGTCGGTCCATTCAGATTGTCCAGCGTGAATCGGCCGAAGACGTGGTCCTTCGCTCCAAGCTGACGGTCCAGACGGATCGAGAACTGATCGGCATCGGTCGTCACCTTCGAGGAGGTCGCGTAGGTGTTTGCGCCAAACGTGCCTTGAGCAAAGTTCGGCAAAGGATATCGAGCTAGGACCTTTGCGATTGGCGAGTCAACCGGCACGGTAAGTGTATCGCCGGCGAAGGCCGTTGTATCAATGCCGTTCCGTTGCTGCTGGGTTGGCACCGCAAAGACCTGCGTTGTCCCGAGCACCTGGCGAAAGCCTTGGTACTCGACGAAATAGAACGCCTTTCCTCGACCATTGTAAGCGTGGGGAATAAAGATCGGACCGCCATTGGTGAACCCAAACTCATTCCGCTTGAAGGGCGGAATGCGCCCTGGACTTGCCGGCGATGAGTAGTCGAAGTAGTTGCGGGCATCGAGGGAGGAGTTGCGCAGGAACTCGAAGACAGAGCCGTGAATGCCGTCCGTGCCGGAACGGGTCAGAATATTGGTGAACCCGGAAGCGCCCCGTCCAATCTCGGCAGGCATGACGCCAGAGAGAGACTGGAGCTCGAGAACAGCATCCACATTGAAATTGGTGAAGGTCCCTCCCCCAAGCTCCGGATCGCTGATATCGGCGCCGTCGAGTGCAAAGACCGCTTCGACGCCGCGCTGCCCATTGATCGCGAACTGTTGCGTAAAGTTCGAGGCACCGCTCGAATCCGCCGCCGTACCCGCGGCCAGCAAAAGCAGCTGGCTGAAATCGCGTTTGTTCAGTGGAATCTCGCTGACCGCTTTGCTGGTCAACTGTTCTCCACCGGCTGCCGCCTTCTCCTGCTGAATGCCAACGAACAAAACACCGTCTGCTTTGAGCGTCACCGTCACCGCCGCAGCTTGCGCCGGGATCGTGATCGCGGCAGAGCCGCGGAAGACATGCCCATTCACTTCGATGGAAAGCAAGTAGCTCTTCGCCAGCAGCGATGGAAAGACGAACGCTCCATTCGGGGTAGTCGTTGCCGTCTTGTGATCGTCTCCAGCGTCCAGTTTCACCCGTGCCTGAGCGACAGGGTGACCAGCTTCGTCCTGGAGAAGGCCTCGCCATGCAGGGGCGGGTGTTTGGGGCCATCCAGAAGCGGACCAGATTGAGACAAAGATGAGCAGGAAGGTTAGCCGCAGGGACCCTCTGACACTTGGGGAGGCAGCGGAGCGGTCCGTCTGATGGTGCATACACTTCCTTTCAGCTCGAAGGAATGGCCCCACGCCCGTTCCTCTGGGATAGCGTGTAACAGAGGATCAAGACATCGGTCCTTCTTCGGCGGTGCTTGCGAAAACGTCTGGGATCCGCCTGGCCATCCACACCTGATAACCGGCCTCTTGTAGCAGCCATCGCCGAAATAGGCTTAGACATACAGTTCCCAAACCGGAATTGAACCCTTGCCAGCGCAACATTGTCGCACATCGTTGGGAACAATGGGGTCGTTTGCGGCCCCCTGGGCGCCCGCGCATCCTGCCCCAACCCTAGCGATCTCTGCTTCCAACAGAGCGTAACCGATCTGGGTAGGTGAGACTGGACAGCTTCGAAAGAAACTTCCAAGCTGTTCAAGGCAGCATTTACAGTGCTCACATACATCTCAGCCCCGTTTCAACACCTGGATGTAGAAGTCGCGCGGCGCCGCAAGCCGTTGCGCTACGGAGTTCGGCGCCGGCTTCCTCTCAGGGAACAGGGCAGCCTGATATTGGCGAATGTGCTTGAGAGCCAGCCGGTCGAGGGCGCGATGAAACTACTCCTCGCGCAGCCCCACGCGGACGCGTTCGCCGCTCTGCAAGCGGCTTCGTCTGAGTCCTTTGCGGAAAGTTCGAGGGAGGTTCTGACATGTTGCGTTTTCGATATGGATGGGGCTACACGTCCTTGATCCGTCCGGCCACTGCGCCACCGCCGGCCTCAGAGGGCCGACGCTCTGCGAATAAGATCGAGCTTCTCTTGTTCAAGCCCGTTGAGATCATTTTCGATCAGGCGACCGTCACGAAGCAGGTGGGCGAAAACGAGTGGAAGAGCGGAGTACCGGTAGTCGTACCTTCGGTCGATTCCCTGCCGACGCTCGGTCAGCCAGTTTTCCAAATCCCACAGATCAAGCGGTTCCTCGATCCTTGCGGCTCGGCTTTTAGCTTCCTGGATGAGGGCTTCCAGCTCTTCGCCAAGCGCCTTGTCGAAGGCTCTTCGAGCGATTATCTTCTCGGCATGTGACCACTTTAGTTCATGCATCGGGATACTCCCGCCCAGTATTTTATTCCGCCCGGTGCGGTCTGGTTTCCACGTTAAAAGAGCGCCCCGTCTCCCCACCCGCCGAAGTCGTGCATTCTGTAATCCCTTGTTTCGAGCACTTCCTCGCAGCAAGTGGATTACAACCGGCGTCCGCTCAAAGTCGCGGAGGTTCGTCGCCTACAAAGAAAGGATCGTAGCCCGAAAATAGCTGACATTCCAGCCTATCCGCCTCAAACAGAACATACCCTGGGACTCGTTTCCTTTCGACCGCCAAATACTCTCGCAGGCCATTCACAGCGCAGGCGACACTCCGATGAATCAATGGCTGATCCTGCGTAATCTCTATGTAGCGTCGCGCGGCCTGCGCAAAGACCATGAATTCCTGTACTGGATACTTTCGCTTGTCGCAAAGTGCGAGATCAAAAGTCGCCCTTTGCCCCACGACGTCATTTGCGGCTCGGTCCCTCTCCGAATCCGGCATCGCTCCAGCTCCTTTTAGCGTCGCTCCAGTCCCTCCCATAATATGTCTAGCCTCAGCCCGGGGCAACGAATCAGGCTCGACCGGTCACTGGACAGTTGATGGGTGAGCCTTATGGTTATGTGCCGAACGTTTGCAAGGCTTGTTTCACCTAGGCAATGGCGTCTCCTTGCCTATTCCTATCCGCCAACCTGAAGGAGCTTTTAGCGCAGCTCTCAGCCTGAGCGCCGCCGTCATGTGCGCCAGAGCCATAGGTTCGTCCTGACTCAAGCGGTAGGCTAAAGCAAGGCAGTGATGGCCGTCAGCATTGTCAGGATCTCGATCTAGGTTCGCGTTCAAAAAGCCGATCGCTCCCGCCAACATTCCCGGAGGAGAATGTCCCGCCTCGCGGAGACTGATCAGGCGATCGAGCGTGAACTTGCCAAGGTTGTATAGGATCGGGGGGTAGGTGGAGTCAACTTCGTGACCGCGCTGCAACGCGACGAACGCCTTGTCGATCTGACCCGATGCTTCGTACTGTACTCCCAGATCATTCCAGATCAGCGGATTGTGTGGGCTTTGAGCCACAAGTTTCTCTAAGATCTCACATGCTTCCAGATGCTTTCCTACCTTAGCCAAACCCTCAGCGGCTCGTCTCAATGCCAGCTTGCTGCTACTCGTCATTTGCAGCTTGGTGCTGCGAGTGACCTCTTGGCAGCACACCTTCATACGCTTTCCACTTCCGCACGGACAAAGATGTTTATTTTTATTTCCCATAGGTCGTTACTCAGATCACCTGTCTTAGTTTTTCAGCAAGGCGGCCATGCCGTGCAAACTGTTCAGCCCACGGCTGCGGATATATTCCGTGATTGATTGGAGAACATCCGGATAGTGTTCCACGCTCCGGGTGAATGACTGGATTGTTTGCACTACATGCTCTTCGGAAAAAGCTCCTTTGTAATGACCCGCGACTCCAATGAGCAGTGCATTGACCCAGGCAAACTGCGTTGTCATCTGAACGTATTCATCGAACATACTTCGGGGAGTAAAGTCGGCGCTCCCCTCGCGGCCGTATGGGAAAAGGTTCTGGAATATGTAATTCACGAGGTAGTTCTCAAGAATGAAGGGAGACCGTTCAAAGAAAGGACGGTGATAGTCTTCCTCTGCTTGCAGAAAGCGCTCAACGTCATCTCCGGATCGAGAGTTCTCGGGAGAAGCGATCCCTTCGACGAATGTCCAAAACACATCGTGGAAGCGTCTTCCGGTGGAAGGGGCCCGCATCCGTGCGTCCGTGAGGGCGAATATCACCTCCAACCTCAATCGGGGCTGGCTCGGCATGCTCTCCAGTTCAGCGTGGCCCACTTGAGTCTCAACAATACGGCGGCAGTCTCGGAGGATCGCCGGAATCATCTCCTCTCCTTCTGCTGTGTAGATTTCATCGAGCCACTTGCACAGAGAACCGATCAACAATAGGCGCTGCCACATGGGGCGAGCGCGATCTCTCACCAGATCAATCACCAGTGCCCGAATGTCGAGGAGGCAACTAAGCGGCTTGTGCAGGAAGCAGCTCGGATCGCCGGCCGGACGGAAGACGTTGTCGATTCGGAAGTGACCCGAAAAGAGGTTTCCTTCTATTCGTAGGGAGTCTGGGGCAAGCAAGACGAGGCGTGCGGCTTCGGGGCAGGAGAGGCTCAACGAGCCTTCCAGTTCCCCTGCGACACGGCTGAACGAGCGCGGGTAGATCGAACAGGTTGAAGACAAAAGTTGAGGCCCATGCACTTTTTGAATTGTGCAGAGGTGGTCGTCCCCAAAGAATGGACAAGAACCGGACGGCCCCATTGATATCCGCGCGTAGAGACTGTGAGGCTGTTCGGGAACGTTGATGGATATGAACTGCGACACGAGGGAGCCGAGTTTTTCCGGTGGAAACTGTTGATACTTCCCGTAGGTGCTCCTATCCACGGGAATGTCCCAGTTCCCACAACACGTATCCTCGCAACTCGCTCCGATACAGCGGAACGCGGCAGCATAGGTGGGTGGGGCCATCCGTGCACGGCTCACTCCACCCGCGGTCGTCGAATCAGAATGCGATGGCGAGTCGGCTGCCATGTCCGTCGTAATGCTCCCTTTGGAGTTCCCTATGATCTGAGTGGTGTTTTCACTGGCTTAGACTTCCGCCGGGTAAAAAGGTGCCCCTGAATACGTCAAAATTTCCAGCCGTTGGTCCGGAGGCTGATCCATCGCGACCAATCGCTCCGCATCTTTATGACACTTCTGTTGCGCTTACGCATAGTAACCAGTTCAGGCACAAACATCTCGCCACGAAATATTTTTGAGCGAATGCAAATTTCGAACGTCTTTCCAGCAAGGCTGGTTAGGGTGCAACTGAAACGCATCCGAAGTGCCTTATCCCCGAAAATGGAGATCGTGGACATGGCCCGAGGTGTCGCGTGCAGTCGCAACCTATTTCTGTGCGCCGCTGCAGTTCTGGTTGTCACCACGTCTGTTGTCATGCCGTTGGCCGTTGCTCAGGAGGGTACTAACTCCGCGGTGCGGGAAGTTGCAGCCGGTTTTCCCTATGTTCCGCAAATAGTCACTGACTGGCAGAAAGTCGCGGGCGGAAAGATGGCGTTTGAAGTTGCATCGATCCGGCCGAGCAAGCCCGACACGTCCACACCCGCGAACATCAGCATGGAAACCGACGACCACTACCGCTCCACCGGCGGCCTCTTCACGGCGGATCGTACGCTCGAAACCTACATCAATTTCGCGTACAAACTTCATCCGACCCCAGAGCAAAGAGATGCGATGTATGGCCATTTGCCGAAGTGGGTCACTACTCAAAAGTTCACCATACAGGCGCGAGCAGCAGGCGATGTCACCAAGAAAGACCAGATGCGCTTAATGATGCAGTCTCTGCTTGCAGACCGGTTCAAGCTGGTGATTCATTTTGAGCGGCGCAACGAGCGTGTGTTCGCCCTGAGGCTAGTCCGGCCCGGAAAGCTAGGCCCGCAACTGCGTGCTCGTGCCGACGGCCCCCCGTGCTCGGTTCCGGCTTCTCGGAGTGGAGCCGCCCCGTCGGCAGACTCCAGCACGCCGGCAGATGGAAGCGCGGCGTTCCCCTTTCTGTGTGGGCAATACAGTCTCATGCCGGAGCCAAACCACATGCTTCTTTGGGGCTCCCGTGATGTCTCCATGGCCAGGCTTGCTACATGGATCCCGATAACGCCGCCGCGGAACCTGGGCCGGACGGTGGTGGATCAGACGGGGCTACAAGGGAATTTTGATTTTACGCTGGAATGGCAGTGGATACCCGATGAAGATAACGGTACGGATACCCAACCAGGCCCGCGGGGACCGACATTAGCAGAGGCAGTGAAGGAGCAGCTTGGGCTGAATCTGCAACCCACCATTGCTCCTGTGGACGTTCTCGTCGTCGATCACGTGGAGATGCCTTCGCCTAATTAGAACTCGCGCGCGCGTCTCTGCTCATCGTACTGTCTTGAAACGGCCGTCTCTGTCAGTACACGGGGTGCTCCTCATAGGGGTCCCGTCAGAAAACGGACAATGGAGCATGGTGAGGGACGTAACGCATGGCGCTGTCCGCCCAGTCTGACGCACTACGGCATTTCTACAACTTATGTTTTATTAACGCCGTGTTTCGCTTGCGCGCGATTAGGCCACTCGCGCTCAATCCGCTCGAGCCACTTGAGTTCGGTTTTCATCTCTTCAATAGCCAGGTTAAGCATCCACACCGCTTCGTGAAACGGGTGACCAACCTCTGCGAGAACGTCCTGAAGTGTCGCCTGCCGGCAATGCAGCGTGTGCTCAAGGAAATCGCGCCGGCGTGTGATCTGCCTTTGGAACACCTCGCTTCGGCATTGCCATGAAAGCGCGAGCCACGTGAGGAAAGCTGGGCGCCCGATCTGTTCGCTCCAATCGTCCCGCTCAAGCGCAGCGGCTAGCGCCGCGCGACCGCGCTCGGTGGTCGCGAAGACTCGCCGTTCAGGACCTGCAGGCTTGTCGTTGTCGTTGTCGTTGTCGCTGGCTTCCAACAGTCCGAGCCCTGCGAGTTTCTCGAGTGAATAGTAGATCTGCGGGCGTGAGACCGCAGCCCAGTCGCGAACCTTTCGGAACTCGAGCAATGCATTGGCCTGATAACCGTACATCGGCTTTTCAGCCAGCAGGCTGAGAAGCACCAGATCGGGAGTGGTGAGTTTTTCCCTTGACGGCCTCGCCATTTCCTATCTAGTCTAAACGAGACTACTGACGATTGCAAGAAGGAGAGAGAAGCATGAACCCACTTGCCGAAGCGCAACCCCCCGAATCATTGACGATCAAAAAAATGACGGCTAACCTCTACACGGATAGCGTGACCGCGTGCGTACGATTCTGGGTGGATCGGTTGCATTTTGTGAAGACCATGGAGGTTCCCGATGGCACGAACCTCGCTTTCGCGGCTCTGCAGAAAGGAAGTATCGAGCTGATGTACGGAAGTTATTCGAGCTTGGATAGGGACGCCGCAACCGCGCTCGCCTATGCAAAAGGCACCTCGTTTCTGTTTCTCGAAGTTGCAGACATCGACAGCGTCTTTGCCGCGATGGCGGATGCGCCGATCGTGGCCCCAACTCACAAGACCTTTTACGGGGCTACAGAGTTCACAGTCAAGGATCCGGCTGGTCACCTCATCACGTTCGCCCAGTTTGGCAAATCTTGACGGCGTCTGGCGTGGCGCGGGGACGTAGCCTTTGGGAGTCGGCGACGGCTCCCAAAGGCTTACGCTGCTCCGTGGAGGGCATTCAGGCAAGCTTCCTCACCTCGCATGATCACCGAAACGTGCGCACTTCTCGTAAACGTTCGTTTTCGGGAACAGTTGAATTGTGAAGTTCGCTGGCCTAGCCTGAATTCGTTGCGCAGACGTTCTCACAATCAGTTCTCGATCGCGGGGTTCACCAAGACTTCTCTCCCATCGGGGTCAATGTTGATTCGTGCACGGCCGTTCACATCTCCCCACCCGAGAATGCCTTCATAGAAAACACAATCCCGTCGATGGAGGCTGCGTTCGCAGACGGAGCTGACTTCGTTGGAGTCGATTTGCATGTGACCGCCGATGGACAGGTCGCCGTCTTTCACGACTGGACGCTAGACTGTCGTACCAATGGACACGGACTAACGAATGACCAGCGGTTAGCGGCACTCAAGAGTCTCGACCTGGGATTCGGTTACACATCGGACAGGGGTAAGACCTATCCTTTCGCGGTAAAGGGGTAGGGTTTTTGCCTTCTCTGGAAGAAGTTTTGCGGGCTTTCCCAGGACGTCACTTTGTCTTGCAAATTAAGAGCAACAATCCCAATGACGGGATGGCTCTCAGTCGCAGCCTGAAAAGCGTCCCAGTCGCGGATCTGTCCAACGTCCTCGTCCATGGTGATGAAAGACCGATGAGAGTATTGCGTTCTCAACTTCCGGAGGTCCGGACCATGTCACCCAAGACGCTCAAGGCTTGCGTCACCCGCTACGTCGGCTTGGGATGGACCGGATATGTAACCAAAGACTGTAGGAACAGCTTCATGATGGTCCCTACAAACTACGCTCCTTGGCTTTGGGGATGGCCCAACCGCTTCATGGCTCGTATGCAGGCTGTTGGAACGACCGTCTTCGTCATTAGCGATATGCATGGCGATATCATGAGAGAACTCGATACATCAGCCGACTTAAAGAAACTGCCGCCAGATTTTGCTGGAGGTATTTGGACCGATCGAGTTGAGGTTGTGGTCCCATTGCTAGCGCGAAGAGGCATCGAGAAGCGCACGAACTGAGAACATAAAGGCTCATGTCGAGTAGAGAACTTGATTCGTGGAGCTCGCCAAAATACCAATAGGTGGTTTGTTCCACTACCCGAAAAGTCCGGGTTGCGGCCAGATCTGGGCCAGGTTTACAAAACCCCCGTTTTGCAGACACTTCGTTATGCGGCCCGACTTCTTCAGGGGGCGTTCCCCGCCATCGCAGACCCGACGGGCAACGCGGACTCCGCTGTTTCGTGGTTGAGTTTCAAATCGCGGCAATGCTGCTCGAGTTCGTCTGCGACCTCCTTTGAATACTTTACAAAGTGGTTCGCAGCTAAGAGCACCATAAAGCTCATCCAGATCTTCGCCGGCTGACGAGCCCACTTTCGAATGACGCGCAGCAGAAAGCTCCAATAGGCCAACCGGTAGGTGGAGCAAACTCCCTGATACCACATGGAGGAAAACAGGATACGCAGGTTGTAGAGCAAGGGCATCTCGGGCGGGCGCTGTGTGGCCCGGGGTTGCCATGACTCTATGGAGCGAAGAGCGCGTCCGAAATAGGCAGCCGGGGTGTACAAATCGGCGAGCAAACCACTCAGTCCATTCAGCAGGGTGGGAAGTTTCATCACTGTTCGGAAGTTAGGCGGACTGAAGTTCGAGGTCGCCTGACTATCTTCGATGAGTCTTCCTTCGCGCTTCATGCGGTCGAACAGAGCTGTAGTTGGCGGTGCTTGCAAGACGCCGGCCATTGCCCAGGTGATCGCTGTCTTCTCGATGAACTGTCGTTGTCGTTCAAAGATGGTTTCGTCATCGGAGTCGAAGCCGACGATAAAACCAGCCAAGACCCACAGCCCGCCCTCCCTGATTTTGTTCACGTTGGCGACCAGATCCCCGCGCAGGTTCTGGAACTTCGACGACCCCTTCAACGCTTCGGCCGATGGCGTCTCGATGCCGATGAACACATACATGAAGTTCGCCTCGACCATCGCGGCGAGCAACTCGGGCCGGTCTGCAAGATCAATGGACGCTTCCGTATAGAAGGACATGGGATGTTCGTTCCGTTTCTGCCAAACGGCGAGCTCCCGCGCCAGCTGCAAAGCGAGTTTACTGTTGCCTATGAAGTTGTCGTCCACAAGAAACACTTCATTCCGCCAGCCCAGCCTCTGCAGCGTCTCTAACTCGGCAATGATTTGTGCCGGTGATTTCGCCCTCGGTTTCCGCCCATAGATGGTGATGATGTCGCAGAACTCACACTGAAAGGGGCAGCCGCGTGAGAACTGTACCGGCATGGAGGTGTAGTTGGTCATGTGCAACAGGTCAAAACGCGGAATCGGGCTTTCGGTCAGCGCCGGCTTGTCGATGACCCGGTACAGGGCATGCGCCGTGCCATTTTCGAGAGCTTGGGCGATGCCGGCAAAGACCTCTTCCGCTTCACCGACCATCACATGGTCGGCTTTGGTGAGCAGGAACTCCGGTTCGCTGCTGGCCCACGGACCGCCAATAAAGGTCCTAACGCCCAGGGAGCGGGCACGCTTGAGGACTGCCAAGGTATCCACGCGCTGCGCATGCATCGCACTCACCATCACCAGGTCTGCCCCCAGCAAGTCCTCGTCCCGCAGCTGCTGGAAGCAGAGATCGAGGAGGCGGATCTCCCACGTTGGCGGACAGAGCGCAGCCACTGTTATCAAGCCGAGTGGCGGGATCATCGAGTGCTCAGGAATGATGTCCAGCACGCCCTCGAAACCCCAGAAAGAGGGAGGGAAGCGTGGCCAGATCATCAACGCTTTCATTTGGGGGCCGAGGGGCGGAAACGTCTCCGCTGTGTCGCGCCTGGGCTGTTCGTGGAATTGTCGCAGCAGTTCGGTCGCAGATACGGGCATGCCACTCTCCAGAAGAACGGGTAGTTCGTACTACCTTTGCCCAAGGTGTGGGAGGACCCTCAGGTTGTATCGAGAACGGATAGCTCTAAACGAAGCGACTCCACTTCCGCATTAATTGCACCAGACTGCGTTGGCGAGAGCTCTAGTGATTATGCACCTTGGATGGGCTGTCGGCTTAGTTCACTTTCTGCGGGAGCGAGCCCTAGAATACTCCATCGTTACCATTCCGGCCATACCGGGCTGCCACCAGATGCTTCCAGACTGCAGAGCAAGGAGCCTGAATGACCAGTTCATTGTGCGCAACAAGTCTGCGTCCGCTGGGGTATATCCGTCTGGCCAGTGGATGACAAAAGAACGCAGAGGCCAGTCAGGATTGTCAATCTGGGATGTCTGGCCCAGGGCGGGCACCGCGAGCAACACGCCACCAGCATTGCTCGAAAGATAGCAAGACGTCGCTCCAACGTCTTTTGTCGGTTTCGCAGGACATTCATCTTCAAGTTCCTTTTGCTGTAGATCTGCGATGAAGGCACAGCTCACTCGTCCGCGAAGAGCAGGTTGGAATGACCTGCTCTTCTCAAGCGTGTCGATCGCCTGATCTCCAACGTGTGCAGCACGATATCCATCAGAGGAGCATCCGAAGCGGGATTCTGGCCCGTGATCAACTCGCGGTCCTGAATCGCATGCGGTTGCCAGGCATCCGCCGCGTTGGAGATATTTTCCGCCAGCGATCTGCAGAGCACCCTGCGGGAAGAAGAGCGGGTCTCCCTTGAAGACATACTGGGCGGCGATCTTCTCCTCTGCGTCGCCCGTTGACGACCTGCGGGGAATCTCGGGAGTGGAGTTTGTCGGTACCCATCCCCCCTTATAATTTGGCGAATTGGTAACGATCATCGTTCCGGGAGGGTCTTGTGCACAGAATGAGGAGCTTACATTTTCTCTTGATTGCATCGCTCGCGGTTTCTCTCAACGCAACTGCGCAGACAGATCCCTCACCGCATAAGGTCCAATTCGTCACCGTCGAGCAAGGCGTCCAGCTTGAAGTACTTGATTGGGGAGGAATCGGCAGACCGCTCATCTTCCTCGCGGGCGCCGGAGACACCGCTCACGCGTTTGATAATTTTGCGCCGAACTTTATCAGCCAGAATCGTGTCTACGCCATCACGCGCAAAGGTTCTGGCGCGTCCAGCAAGCCGGCGCCGACGAACGGGAACTACTCAGCAGACCCTCTGGGAGACGATGTCCTCGCTGTCATGCAGGCACTTCGGATCGAGCGTCCTGTCCTGGCGGGGCACTCGCTAGCGGGTGAGGAGCTAAGCTCAATCGGCAGTCGCTTTCCGAATAAGGTCTCCGGCCTCATCTATCTTGACGCCGTAGCGAGCTGGTCTTTCTATGATCCCGAGCACCCCCAGGTGGAGATCGAGATGAACGGCATTAAGAAAAGAATTGAGGAGATTGAAGCTGGTGGGGTCGATGAGCAAGAGAAGCTACGGGAACTTGAAATTGCAATAGCAAGGTTCGAGACCGTTCTTCACCAGAACAATGAAGACGTAAAGACGATGCCCCCACTGCCGCCGCGGTCACCGATCGGGGCCGCGCTCAACTTCGGCGTGGAAAAGTACACGTCCATCCCCGTTCCGGTCCTCGCAATCTTTGCTTGCCCTCACGATTGGAGCCACTTTTTTCCGAACGACCCGGAACGCAGAGCAGCGCGCCTAGCTGCGGATACAGCGGCCTGCTCGGCACGAGCAGAAAGTTTCGCACACGGAGTTCCAACCGCCCGCGTCGTCCGCATTCCAAACGCAGACCACTACGTCCACCGCTCGAATGAAGCGCAAGTGATCGACGAGATGAAGAAATTTCTTAGCACCCTTCCGTAATGGATCGGTATCGCCAGTCGGCAAGTGTCCGGAGATCTGCAAGCAGCTCCAACCTCAACTGTTGATTTCAGGCCAATGCACTTATTGAGCTTGGGCTAGGGGCGAAGCAGGTGCCCCCCAATGTCAAGAATGTTATGCTGCCGTACGTACTCACCTTAAACCGGACATCGGAGCAAACTCAGCGCGAATAGCTTGGCATTGAGCTTACAAACAAACACCGCAAGACTTGCCGGATTCAACTGTCACTAGATTGTCCTGCTAAACGTTAGTACCCTATCAGGGCTGCCCCGTGCACGGAGCCGGGGAGCTGCAGCCAGCTTGTCGGGGCAGTTTTGATAGGGTCGTTTGAAGGAAGCCGCTGGCGTGGCGGATGCGGTTAGGGTGCTATGGAATTTGAATGGACGATCCCGGCGCC
>OUNK011150730.1_pt1 | contig 40777 bp, 27 predicted proteins | sample 1755341 | NCBI WGS metagenome assembly OUNK01 (sample SAMEA3914788, study PRJEB12502) | metagenome | biome: forest; material: soil | place: Canada | collected 2011-07-03 | depth 0.1 m | reverse complement strand
CGGTCGAACTTGAAGTTCACGCCCTTCAGGTCGATCACCACCTTCTGCGGGCAGCCATCCGGACCCACGATCGTGCCTTCCGGCAGATCCGGGCACTTGTTGTCGCACAGGTTCACGCCATTGCGGAACTGCTTGGAGCAATCCGGTTGTGGCGGCGGTGGTGGAGGCGGTGGCGCTGCCGGTTGCGGCGGGGGACCAAGACGAAACAGCAAAGCGAAATCGATCAACGCATCGCCATAACCATTGCGCTGCGGGAAGGTCTTGTCATCCCAGTCATAGCGATATTTGACTTCAGCGCGGAAGTCGATGTTCTCGGTAACGGTCTTAGACAAACCGAAACCACCTTCGGCAGCTGGCTCGACCTTGCGATCGAACGTATTGATGTGCTGGCTGGCCATCACACCGCCAACCAGGTATGGACGCCATGCATTCCAGTCGAGGAAGAAATAGCGCGCGTCGACACCGATGTTATTGCTTGCCCACCGTCCAGCGTCGAGATAGCCACGGAAAGTGCGACGCGCGCGATCCGCAAAGATATCGATCGACACGTTCGGCGAGATGAACTTGCCCACGTCCAGACCGTAATAGATTTGATTCTTGTTGGTCAGCCGCTTAGTGTCGTTATGGTAGTAACCGACCATCGGGCCGACATACCAGCGATCGTCAAAACTGGTCGAGGTGATGTCACTACCTGAACTTCCCGCCGCCGTTGTTGTGTTGTCCTGCGCATGGACGACCCCCATGCATCCCAGGCTTAGAGCAATCAGAACGGTCAGATTCCTATACTTCATGGGGCGTCTCCTCATCACAGTGATTCAGACGATTCCTCCCCCCGAAAGGACGCCGTTGATGCCGCGCGCGTCGCGTGACAAACCAGATTCAGTTATGGGATTTGTTTGACGACAACAGGACCCCTCCACACTCGTCCGAAAAAATGTCGCCTTTGGTTTGAAGCCTAATTATCGCCAGACATATCTCTATCTGCGAAATGCAGAAACTTGACCATCATGCGTCGTTAGCTAACAAACATAACGTTGAAATGGAGTGAACGGGCTGTGTAGTTCATCTGGATGGGTATCGCGGGTCCCTGCGACGATCGAAAAACCATCACTTGTTTCTCGATGTAGTTTTCAGCGCTTTGCTGCCCTCTCGCGCGAAAACGCGACCAAGCATTCGCCCAACGATGTTCCGATGCAACCCGAAAACATGCTGCTCTCGGCGAGTTCGATGTATCGGTGTATCAGATATGCAATAACGTTACATGGCACGTCATTTGCCGTGGCCTGAACCAATCAGATGGATACAGGCTTTCTCGCGGCCGGCCTTATTCGCATTACCCACACCTGTAATAGGAAATCCGTCTTACGGACGTCTATCTAAGCAAATACCATGCTTTGCAAGCGGTATTGATGGTGTCTGGTGTGCTCTGCGGCGCTTTCGTCATATGTCGACGCGCGTTGGCAACTAGCCCATAGCAGTTCTTTAACGCTGCCTATGATTGTTTCATGGTCGAGTACGCCAACAGACAAGGTATGCCATGCACGACGCACTCAAACCCACCATTGCCGGCTGGACGCAACGCGTTCTCGACAGCATCGATGCGTGTATCGGCGCGGATCAAGCCGTCGATATTCAGCGCCTGGAGACAATTCTCACGTCCGCTTCGACATGGTCGGGATGTCCAACGGCGAGCCACGTCTCGAACGGTTCGCCGACCATGGCGTATCAACGTATTCCTTTGACAGATAGTGCGGCACGCGGTTACGAAGCGTTGCTGATCGTCTGGCCACCGGATCACGCAACGCCCATCCACGATCACGACGGGTTGTGGGGCATGGAATTCGTGCTCGATGGCGTGCTCGAAGTGGAGGCATTCGATTTGTCGATGCAACCGCAGCCGCATCTCGTTTCCCGCGATGTAACAGTTCTTGGCATCGGCGATCATGTCGCATTTTCGAAAGCGGACTATGCGCATCGCTGCCACAATCTTTCGTCCAATCGCCCCACGCTTTCGCTGCACGTCTATGGCGGCGAACTAAATAGCTATCGCAGCTTTCAATCGGAAGAAGAAGGCCGCTGGACCAGCGCGACGCACCACACCGTCCGAGAACCCGCATTGGTCTGATCGGATCGCACGAACAGCAACACCCTCCGCACGGCGATGGATCGCCGCAGCGCACTCGTCATGTTTGGGGAAGTTTATGGGCCATATCGCAGTGATTGGGGGAGGTGCCGCCGGCGCAGCCGTATTCGGCGCGCTGTTGCGTCGGGACGATGATGCCGTCGTCCATTGGATAACCGGCCGCGCCACCGCGGGTCGCGGTGTAGCTTACGCGACAGACGACGATCATCACCTGCTCAATGTACGCGCCAGCAGCATGGGGCTGTATGCCGATCAGGACGAAGACTTCGCCCAGCACGCATTGCGCGGAAGCACGAACATACGCGGCACGGACTTCCTGCCACGCCGAATGTTTGGCGACTTCATCGAGGCGCAAGTTCGCAAGCGCATGGAGACAGCGGAGCAAAGCGGCCGTCGCTATAAGGTGCACGCGACTGAGGCGATGCGCATCGACCCGCAGGTTGACGGCTACGACGTTCTGCTCGCCGACGGTACAAGTCTGCACGTCGACGCAGTGGTATTGGCCATCGGCGCGCTTTCTCCGCGTCCGCTCCGGACGGTATCGGCTGATGCGTTGGCCAGCGGTGCCTATGAACTCGACCCCTGGAGTCTCTCGCAACGGTCGCGTGCACCACGGCGCCTGATCGTGATCGGTACAGGCCTCACCGCCGTCGATACCTTGCTGTCTGCTTCGACACGCTGGCCCGACGCGGAGTTGATGGCTGTTTCGCGGCACGGCTTGCTACCTTTCGTGCATCCCGTCTTGCCGGCAAATGCTTTTGCACAGCAAATGAGCCTCAATGCCAGCTTGTTGGCATGCGATGGTAGCGCGTCGATGCTTCGCGAGATTCGCAACGCCCTGCGTGATGCGCCCGATGTCGACTGGCGCAGTGTTATTGACGGGATGCGCCCTATCAATGCCACCCTCTGGCAGGGATTGACGCAACCGCAACGTCGTCAGTTCCTGCGTCACGCGCGCTGGGTCTGGGAAGCATCACGGCATCGTGTCGCACCGCGATCGGCCGACACGATCCAGCAATTGCGTGACGAAGGAAGGTTGCAAATACATGCAGCGCGCGTACTAGGCGTTGACGGACAAGGTCCGCTCGATGTTACGGTGCGCGCTCGCTCGAATCAGGTTCTCACAACCTTGCAAGCGGACCTGGTTGTGCAGGCCACCGGACTGGATACCGCCGTCGCCTTCACTGAGCATGCGTTGTTATCGCAACTCATCGAAGACGGCCTTGCCATTGCCGATCCCTTGCAGCTAGGCATTTGGGCGTGTCCAGATGGACGGCTGATCAACAAGCACGGCGATGTACAACCGGGTCTATACGCCATCGGCTCCTTGCTGCGCGGCAACCTTTGGGAATGCACGGCCATGCCGGAGATACGAGCCGCCGCGCATACGCTGGCTGCCACACTGCTTGAGGATCGAGCACAGACGGATGTTTCATCCGCCGCGATGGCTTGAGCTTTATCGATGTAGCAAATCGTCCACGACGTCGCCTGATTTCGTAGAACCAAGGCAGCGGTAACTCGCTGCCTTTTTCGTGCCTGCGTCGCGCTCGTGCCGATGCACGTTGCCTTCGATACGCATCACTTAGTACCTGTCGTTATACCGACAGGTCAAAGATTCATCGTTGAAACGTATATTTTTGCGCACAGGCAAAGTATCTATATATCCAGCCTTCGCGCCGATGTGATGACGACATCAGGGGACGCAAGGGCACCGGGATTCGTGGTCCCGATGGAATCCACTTCATATCCATCCGGCTGAGTCTTGCCGGCGCGGCCCTCACCGCGACGCGCACGGATGCGCGACCTCCCAATTCAAACCGCATACTTCGAGAACCCATCTTGAAAAAGCAGATCGTTTCTTCGCCCGACAAATTTGCCGTTGCCATTGCCGCCGCCTTGATGCTCGCCAGCACGCTTTCCATGGCGCAATCGACAACCGGAAGTATTTTCGGCCAAGCTCCCCATGCCGGCGCCGAAACCGTGCAGATCAAGAGCACCACCGGCGTCACTCGTACGGTCTCCATCGATGCTCATGGACGCTACGTCGCCACTGAGCTTCCTATCGGTACTTATACGGTTTCGTTGCTGCTGGATGGCGCTGTCGTCGATTCGCGCAGCGACATCAGTTTGCGCGTCGGCACGGGTACCGAGGTTTCTTTCGAGGCTGTTGTTGCAAAAGATCTCGGCGCTGTGAAAGTGACGGCTGCTACGACACCGCCGATCGATGTAACCAGCGTTGACTCGCGCACCATCATCACATCGCAGCAGCTGGCCCAGTTGCCGCTGCAACGATCGGCGGAGGCTATCGCCCAGCTTGCGCCAGGCGTCGTCAATAACAGTGGTGGTTATCTCGGCCCGACCGGCCAATCGCTGGTCAGCTTCGGCGGCTCGGCTGCGAGTGAAAACGCGTACTACATCAATGGATTCAACACCACCGATTCACTACGCGGACTGGGTGGCCTCACGCTCCCCTACGGCGCCATCGAGCAACAGGAAATCTACACCGGCGGCTACAGCGCCCAATACGGCCGTTCGGATGGCGGCGTTATCAACATGGTCGGCAAGAGCGGCAGCAACACGTGGCACTTTGGCGCGCAGGTTTTGTGGGAGCCGGACTTTGCCCGTGCAGATCGCACCAATACCTACTACACCAATGGACTGCCTACATCGCCCGTTGCCGGCAATCTGTACGATCCAAACAGCAAAGACCGGCAATGGACGAGAACCTACGATGTGTACCTCGGCGGCCCACTGATCAAGGACAAGCTGTTCCTGTTCCTCGCTGCGGAGGCATCCAGCCGGGACGGTACCACGGTCAATAGTGTTTCCAACGCGCAGCCCTATGAGCGCTATCACGACACGCTGCCCAAGTGGTATGGCAAGTTGAACTGGAATATCACCGACAGCAATATCCTTGAGGTGACGGGCGCATCGAACCGGGAAGAAACCCAGGGTTCGATCTACAATTACGACTACGACACACTGCAGCGTGGCAGTTTTATCAACTACGCCGACACCATCAAGACCGGTGGTGATCTGTACACGGCCAAGTTCACCAGCTACATCACCGACAACCTCACCCTGACCGCCACTTACGGCAAGATCAGAACCGACAGTTACGATTCGCCAGGCGGCTACAACAGCAGCCTCACTTATCTCAGCAATATCCAGAACCAGAATCCGGCACTGAATGGCGGCAACCCGATCAGCAACAGCCAGATAACCGAATCGCTTTACAACCCCAACCGCCACGACCAGAGCAATAATCTGCGCATCGATCTGACGTATCAGCTCGATCAACATACGATTTCGCTCGGCATCGATAACCAGAATGCACGCGCCATCGATCAGGGCAGCCAGACGTCTGGACCGGGTTACTACTGGGACTACGAATACACCACCACGCCTGGCGTGGCGTTGATTCCCAACCTCGGCGTCGGGGCGCCCGCGAACTATCCAAACGGCGCATCCGGCTACTACGCCATCCAGTACATCGACAGTTCAATTGCCAGCGTTCGCTCCGCACAGCGCGCGCAATATATCGAAGACAAGTGGCAGGTGACCGATCGTTGGCTGCTCTCACTAGGGCTTCGCAATGATCAATTCATCGACTACAACGCCGATGCGCAACCCTATATCTCGCAAACCAAGCCGCAATGGGCACCGCGACTCGGCTTCAGCTGGGATGTAAACGGCGACGCGAGTTTCAAGGTGTATGGCAACGCAGGACGCTACTACCTCGGCATGCCGCTCAACCCGGCATTGAACGCCGCGGGTGCCTATGTAGCGACCCAGCAGTACTTCACTTATAGCGGCATCGCGGCCGATGGAACGCCGACCGGTTTGACACCGTTCTCCGCTGCGGTGTCGCCGAACAACACGTATGGCGTGCTGCCCGATCCGAAAACCGTCACCGCGCAGAACCTGAAGTCCGAGTATCAGGACGAATTCATTCTCGGCTTCACCAAGGCGATCGACAACCAATGGGTCTACGGTGCCAAGTTGACTCGTCGCGTATTGCGCAACGATATCGACGATTACTGCGATGTGCAGGCAATTGAAAACAAGGCCGCATCGCTAGGCTACGATGTCAATGCAACCAATAGTTGCTATCTGATCAACCCTGGGCGTGCCAACACATTCACGGTGGTTGATACCAGTGGCGCCTATCGCAGCGTGCAGCTCACCAATGCGGAATTCGGTTTCCCGTCGCTCAAGCGTCAATACTATGGGCTCGAAACGTTCCTCGAGCATCCGTTCGATGGCAAGTGGTACGGCAAGATCGATTACGTGTTCTCACGCAGCTATGGCGATACCGAAGGGCAGCTGCGCTCGGATATCCAGCAGACAGCGGCATCAACCAGCATCGACTGGGACTTCCCCGAACTGATGTCGTATAGCAATGGTGCCCAGAGCAACGATCATACGCATCAGATCAAACTATTCGGTTACTACCAGATCGCGCCGCATTGGCTGGTTTCGGGCAATGCTCAGCTGGTTTCGGGCAATCCGCGCAACTGCTTGGGTTACTACGGCCCCAACCAGACTGATCCGGATGGTTACGGCAGCTTCTACCATTGGTGCGGGGGCCAGCCTTCACCGCCAGGAACGTACCGCTTGCCCTGGAACAAACAGGTCGATGTGGGCATCACCTATGCTCCCTCGATCCCAACCGGCAAGTTGGCTTTCTCGTTGAATGTGTTCAACGTGTTTAATTCGCAGACCATTCTGAATGCGTACCCGTACTACCAGATTTCCCCTGGAACGCCCGATCCGCTCTACGGTTCGGCGGTGGTCAGGCAGCAACCGCGGTATGTACGCCTGAGTGCTACCTACGATTACTGAACTTCGTTTCGTATCGGTATCGCCACGGAATCTGTTGCCATGGATGGCGAACGGACATCTAGCCATCCATACGGATAACGCGCTATGTTGCGTTATCCCATAGGCGTCTATCTCATGAATACCCCGCTGCGCGCCCTTAAATACACCGTTATCGTGGCCTCGATGTTGCTTTTGGCGCCCTCGCACGCGGCAGACACCAAGGACCCCCTCACCATCGCTGGAGCCCTGCAGGCCTCGAGCCAGCAACACCGACCCGTGCTGCTCGATTTCCACGCGGTGTGGTGCTATTCCTGTTATTACATGGCCAGTCATGTATTGAACGGTCCCGACTGGGCCGCGGTGGAACGCAAAGCCATCGTTGTCGACGTGGATGCCGACTCGCCGGATGGGCAGGCATGGATGGATAAGCTAAAGATTTCTTTCCTGCCGAGCTATGTCGTATTGGATGAGCACAGCAATGAGTTGGGCCGTATCAGCGCCGAGCAGCCGAGGCAGATCTTCTATCCGCATATCAACGCGATACTGGCAAATGGCAATACGCTCGATGCCCTCAAGGCGAAGGCACAGGCTGGCTCAGTCGATGCCGTGGTTGCCGTGCTCGATGCGTATCAAGCCCGATCCGAAGGTGATGCGGGTAGCGCCTGGTTTGCCACGTTGCCAACTTTCCTGCGCAAATCCGCCATCAATGACCCGCGTGTCGGCGTCGGACTTGAGCAATTGACGCTCGCCAAGGTCGAAGCAGGCACCGACAAGAACGCGATCGTTGCCAGCGCGCAGAAGGTGCTTGCTCACGATATCGGTTGCCAGCGCCCCTATGTGCTGGATTCCTTGTTGGAAGCGAGCGATGGATTACCGGCGACACAACGCAATGCTCTGCTGATGGCGCAACGCAAACCGCTGGACGACTTGCTCGACACCCATGTTTTTGTCGCCACGCCAATCTGTGCCGATCAGCGCACTGCCGTGCTGGTCAGCGCCGATCTGGATGCTGCCCTTGGCGATCATGCTGCCGAGACGGCCATCTTGAATCGCGCCATCGACCTTACCAAGCAACATCTTGGCAACGACCTCACCAGCGATCGCAATTTGGCTGACAATCTGCGCGTGTATCTGGACCGCGCCCATCGCACCGCCGAGCTCGACGCCTACCAACGCAAACTTATCGCTGCTTATCCACAGGATTACGTCTATCCCTATCGTTATGGGCGCAGCCTTCTGGAAAATGGCAAACCCGCTGATGCGCTTCCCTATCTCGCGCAGGCTTACGACAAGTCATACGGTGAAAATCGCCTGCGTGTAGCTTCGTTCCGCGTGAAAGCACTCAAGGCGCTGCACCGTGACAGCGAGGCGAGAAAAGTGGCTGACGATGCGTTGAGTACGAACGGACCGTGGTTTCCGAAAGCCGCCGCTCAGCTGAAAGCCCAACTGGCGTCCTGATGCAACGGACGCCAGTCGATTCCCGAGCCTCCTTGCATGTCTTTAGAACAACTCCGTGCTGAGCGTGAGATACCACTGACGCGGCGCGCCGACGTAGTAAGTCGGCGACGAATCGGCAGCTGAAATGGTGGGACTCGACGGCAACGCCAAGTAGTGCCGATTGAACAGGTTAAGTGCGTTGAGCGCGATCGTGGGATGATGCAATACGCCGTAATCCGGCAGCTCATAGCTGGCGCTGCCGCCCACCGTGAAGTTTGAAGCGACGCGGTCGGTGTTCATGAAATCGCCGTACTCGCTACCGGTGAATTTGCCACTGAGGTTCAACGTCAATCCGTTCTGCGAATAGCGCGCGCCCAGGTAGGCCATGTTGCGCGGCGTGCCTGGGAATTGCTTGCCCTCGGTGGCGTAAAACGCTGCACTTGTATCTGCGGTAGCTGGCAGATTTAGATCCGACTTCACTTGGGACTGCGTGTACGTGTAGGAGCTGTACAAACTAAAGCCATGCCCCAGGTCCAGATTGCCTTCCGCGTTCACGCCGGCCATGCGCACCGGCCCGGCGTTGATGTAGTAGTTGATGTAGGTATCCTGATCCAGGCCCACGGCCGTGCGATTGCCCATGTTCGCGAGATAGACATCGGTGTGCAGGGTCAACGGGCCATCGATGAAACGCCAACCCAATTCGTTCGACCATGCACTTTCCGGCAACGGTGCGGGTAAGCCGAGCAGGCTGTTGCCGTATGTCGAGGAATCTTGCGGCGCGCGGAATGTCCGCGTGATGCTGTAGTAGATCTGGTTGTTCTCGTCCGGTCGCCATGATGCGCCCGCTGTTGGCAAGAATCGGTGGTAGCGGTCATCGGTGTTCTGCGAAGACGTCCAGTCCACCGGGTCGGGGTTGTTCGGATACAGCACGAACTGGTTGTCGCGGTCGGTGTGGAGATAAGCCACGCCAGCGTTGAAGGTCCATTGATCGTTTGGCGTCCAATTGTCTTCAACGAAAACTTTCTTCACCGTACTGACGTCGTATTCGGAGTAGTTCTTCCACGGCTGCCCGTTGCTATAGGTGAGCAGATCGCGGTCGCCCCAGATCGCTTCCGGTGCGCCGGTCTGCGGATCGACGTACGTACCGTCGATATATTCAAGCTGCCGCGAGCGCTCGTACCACAGACCCCAGTCGAGCGTATTGCTCAAGCCGAGATCGAGCGTGAATTTCGCATTGATGCCCGGACGATAAGTGATCGGGCGATACGCTTCGAGCACCGCGTATTGGCCATCTGCGTACTGATTCGACTGCACGATCGGCTGACCGTTCGCGCCAGCCTGCAGCGGCAGGAATCCTGAGAAGCTGCCGTTGCCATCGCCAAATTGGAAATACGGAATGACCGAGAGCGCTAGGTTGTCAGTGAGCTTGAACTCGCCATCCAAACTGGCCACCCACGATTTGAACGGATTCTGGAACAGCTTGTAGTAGCTGCTCTGGGCCAAGTAGGTGGGATCGCTACCATAGAGCTGACTCTCGGGAAAACCGCCCGATGGTGTCGGCAACCACGTAGTGCCGTAATCGTAGTGGTAGCCGTATTGCGTCGCCTGCGCTTTCGTCAGTGGCATGTAGAAGTAATTCAATTCGCGGTTGAGATTGAAATTAGCGGTGAGGCTGTTGTTCTGGTCGATGGTCCACACCGATTTGGCCTGAATGCGATCGATGCGATTCGCGCCACCGCCGCGCCATTTGTCGTCGGAATTGCGCGATACCGAAATCCAGCTGCGCACCGGACCGATGCTTCCAGTGTTAAGTCGCACGTAGGTACTGCGCGCGTGATCGCTACCTACGGTCTGCCCTACGTAGACATTGAAATCCTGCGTCGGTGTCTTGGTGATGAAACTGATGTGCCCACCCACTGCACCCATATCGGGCATATCGAGATCGGCCGAGCCCTGCGTCACAGTGATGGACTCGTAATTACGCGCCTCGCCATATTCCGACGCATACGGAATGTAATCGCCGGCGTCGTTGACCGGCACGCCATCGAGCGTGACGCCAATTTCGCTCGCGTTGAAACCGCGGATCGTATAGCTGCTGGCATCGGTCAGGCCGAAACCATCGCTGGAAGCAGAATTGACGCCGGGCGCGCTGTTGATGATCTGGGTGTAGTCGGCCGTGATCGGCTGTTGCGCGATGGCCTGCGCGGAAATAGTGGATACCTGCTTCGGCTGATCCTGCGTGGCCATCAAACCGCCAGCGAGCGACTGCGCATTGACGTTGACGGTCGACAGCGTAGTGCTCTTGCGTGTCTTGTCAGTCTGCGCATCTGCGCTGTCAGCGCTCGATCCCTGCACGTTTCCGGTGGTAGTTGCCGGAACCTGGTCTGCCGCATGTGCCATGCCTGGGGCGCCTAAGGTGACGGCCAGTGCAAGCCAAAGTGTTTTGCGATGACGAACGACGGATCGATGCATGTATGGCCTACCCCTCAATAGACGACTAAACAGCACTGACCAGGGCCTATGGCTTCCTGGTTGATTTCTTAAGACCCCTACATCGCCCACACCCCTAAACTCGTTTGTTGCGATGTAACATTTTGTTTATCGTATTGACGCACGCCTGTCTAGTTTGGCGAGGTGGTGTCGCATATTCCATCTACGACTTTATAATTTACTTATTTGAAATCATGTATTTATGAATTTTCCAAATGGTCTCGTGTCACACTCGCCTTCTGAAGGGCTGGCACACGTGAATGTTGCGACTGCAACAAATTTTGACGTCTGATCGCTCTTGCGATGGGGGCGGAATGGCCGATCGCGATCACAATCCATGATTGGTTGCGTCACGATCACGTCCTCATGAATACTCCATGCTGAACTTTGCTTTATCCGTCTGGACGTCCAAACAAGCAGTCAAGGAAATCATGAAGACCAGCCACTTGCTGTCCGTTGCACTGCTTGCATCCTGCCTCTCGGCCTGCGCTACGACATCAGCGCCATCTGCCACCGCAACGCTGCAGGGTGATGCCGCGCATCCATCGCAAACACAAGGCTGGGTCGATACGCGGCTCTACTTCGGTCTCGGACCGGCCGATCATTCCGACCGAGGCATCAGCGAATCCGCGTGGCGCGATTTTCTCGACAAGGAAGTCACACCGCGTTTTCCGGATGGCTTGAGCGTGATCGACGTCTACGGCCAATGGCAAGGCAAGCAGGAAACTGCTCCCGAACGATTGCACTCGAAGTTGCTGGTGATCGACTATCCCGATACCGCCGTCAATCGCGACAAGATCGAAGCGATTCGCGCGGCCTGGAAGCAACGTACCGGCGATCAGTCCGTGTTGCGCGTGACGCAGCCGGCCGACGTTTCTTTCTAACTGAAGCATTCTTAGCGACAAACAGGGGTATTGCGTGAACGTATCGAGCGAGCGCTCGTTTTTTGTCGCTAGCGATTTCAATGGTTTCCTGGGACTGCTGGTGGACAACCTGTCCGTCATGGCGTTCCTGGCTACAGCGCTGATCGGCATCTTTGGCTTTCCGGCCGATCTGGTTTACACGCGGATGTTTCCCGGCACGGCCCTCGGCGTGCTGCTTGGCAATCTGGCCTACACCGCGATGGCGCGTCGCCTTGCTCAGCGCAGCGGCCGTGCGGATACCACTGCGATGCCGCTCGGTGTCGATGCGCCCACCAGCATCGGCATGGCGCTGTTGGTACTTGGGCCTGCGTTCCTGAGCTACAAGCAAGGCGGCATGGACGAACACGCTGCCGCAATCGCTACTTGGCAACTCGGCATGGCATCGCTGGTGGTGATGGGCGTGCTCAAGACCGTGCTGTCGTTCTTCGGTGCGATGGTGCAACGGCATGTGCCGCGCGCTGGGCTGCTCGGTTCAATTGCGGGTATTGCGCTGGTGCTGATGGGTTTTCTGCCGTTGGTGGAGATCATGAAGGTGCCGATCGTCGGTTTCGCCGGCTTGGGGGTGGTGCTCTACGCACTGGTGGCGCGCGGACGCATGCCGTGGAATTTGCCTGGTGTGCTGGTGGCTTTCGTCATCGGCTTGGTACTGTACGAAGTGCTAGGCCCGCTCGGATGGTTGGGCCATGGCTATCACGTGGTGTCGGCATGGCAATGGCGCTTCGCGATACCTTGGCCGACATTGCAATGGGTGCACGGCTTACCGCTCACCGTGCCTTACCTGCCGCTGATCCTTCCCTTTGGCTTGCTGATGGTGGTCGGCGGCATCAATGTCACGGAAAGCGCGCGCGCCGCGGGCGACGACTACAACACACGCGACATTTTGTTGGTGGAAGCATTGGCAACGCTGATCGCGGGATGTTGCGGGGGCGTGGCTCAGACCACGCCGTATATCGGCCAGCCCGCTTATAGAGCGATGGGTGCACGCATCGGTTACACGCTCATCGCCGGTATCGTGATCGGCTTGGGTGGCGTGTTCGGTTATCTATCTAATCTGGTGGAGCTACTGCCGTTGGCGGTGCTGGCGCCGATCCTGGTGTTCGTCGCGATCGGGATCACCACGCAAGCGTTCGAGGCGACGCCGACGCGCTATGCCGCCGCCGTGGTTTTTAGTTTCTTTCCCGCGATTGCACGCATGGTCGCGATCAAGCTCGGCGACCCGACCTATGTCGCGCCGGATCATTTCACCACTCTCTATAACGACGCCTCGCAAGGCATCTCCGAACTGGCGGTCATCAATGTGCTTGGCAATGGCTTCATCATCACGTCGATGATCTGGGCCAGCTTTGTGGTCGCCATGATCGATGCCAAGCCGGGCCGCGCCGCGTGGATCGTGTTGCTGGGCGGCGCGCTGACATTGTTCGGCGTTATCCATTCGGTCACCCCGGCCGGCAATTTGTATTTGCCGTGGCAGCTCGATGCAGCATCACGCTCGATCGTGCTGCAATTTTCCGCCGCGTATGCCGTGCTTGCGCTGGTGCTGGGTGTCTTTTCGCTGCAGCGAGGATCTGCTCCCGCTGCACCTGCGCCGCACTAGCGGCGCAAGTCGCTGACGTGTTGCACGCCTACTTCAACGAAAGGGCGGTTTCCCACTGATCGCTGGCTACGTTCTTCGCGTTGCGCCACCAGCGCTTGCCGGTATGTGGCGCCGTAAGATCCAACCGCTCGCCCATGCGCGGCGTCGCCAGCGCAATGCCGCGTTCGGTGGCTAATGCGGTGACGCGCTCGAAAGGCTCCTGCCATCCATGCATCGCCAGGTCAAAGGTGCCGTTATGTATCGGCATCAGCCAATCACCGCGTAGATCTTGGTGTGCCTGCACGGTCTGTTCTGGTTGCATGTGCACGTAAGGCCACTGTGCGTCGTAGGCGCCGGTTTCAAGCAGAGTAATGTTGAATGGTCCTAACCGTTCGCCAATGGCTTTGAAGCCGTCGAAGTATCCGGTGTCTCCGCTGAAGAACACGCGCAGCGTGTCATCGACAATGACCCAGGATGCCCACAGTGTGCGGTTGCTGTCGAATAGACCGCGCCCCGAAAAATGCTGCGCGGGTGTTGCCGTCATCTGTAGACCGTCGATGTCGATGCTTTCCCACCAATCCAGCTGATGCACTTTTGTCGCATCCACGCCCCAATCGATTAGGCGATCGCCCACGCCGAGCGGCGTCAGGAAAACTTCTGCTGTGGTAGCGAGGTACTGGATGGATGCGCGATCGAGATGATCGTAATGATCGTGGGACAAGATGACGCCGCGGATAGGCGGCAAATCGTGCAGCGCAATGGGCGGCTGGTGAAAACGCTTCGGCCCCATCCACTGGAACGGCGAGGCACGCTCGGCGAACACCGGGTCGGTGAGCCAGTAACCGCCGCGCAGTTTGATCAGCATGGTGGAGTGGCCAAGCCGGAACAGGCTGCGATCAGGTGCGGCATCCAATTGCGCACGAGTCAGGGCCAGCACCGGCAGCGGAGCATTGGGAGTCGTGTCGGCAGGCTTGTTGAAGATCACGTTCCAAATAATGCCCAGGCTCTTACGGAAGCCTCCTGCAGGACGCGGCACCGGGTTACGGAACCGATCACCGTGCCGCTGAGGCGAAGCGGAATAGTTGGCGATTGCGGATCGAAACAAGGTGGATAAACGGGCCATCACGGCAAACTCCCATGGGTAGGCCAACGGCAATTTCGGGGTTGGCGGAAGATCGAACACACTGAGGTACTAAATATACTACACAGTATAGTGTACTTTACGTAAAAGTAAACCGACCAGTGTAAAATGATCGCATGCCCCCCTCTTCCCCTGCCCGCACCCAACGACTGACCGATCGCAAGCGCGCCGCGATCATCGAAGCGGCCATCGACGAATTTCGCGCGGCCGGCTACGAAGCCACCAGCATGGATCGGATTGCGGCCCGCGCCGGGACATCCAAACGCACCGTCTATAACCACTTTCCCAGCAAGGAAACCTTGTTCCTCGAAATCTTGCGGCAGCTTTGGGAAGCAAGCCTGGAGGGTGAGGATCTCGCGTTCCGCACCGATCGCCCGTTGCGCGAACAACTCCTGGAACTGCTCGGGCAGAAATTGCGCTTGCTCAACGACGAAGCGTTTGTGTCCCTGGCTCGTGTGGCAATCGCCGCCGGGATCCACTCGCCCGAACGCGCACAGGACATGGTTGCGCGCATGGGGGAACGAGAAGAAGGCCTTACTGTATGGATTCGCGACGCGGCAACAGCTGGCCGGCTTAAAACGAACGATCCGGTCTTTGCCTCACATCAACTTCAAGGCCTGGTAAAGGGCTTTGCATTCTGGCCGCAAATCACACTGGGCCAGCCGCCGCTGGATGCTGAGATGCAAAAGCACGTGGCTGAGTCCGCTGCGGATATGTTTCTGGCCTATTACACCTAACGCATCACGCACATCACGCATTGCGTAGACGTTTTTGCCGAAGCTTAGGCTGCTTAATCAAACACGCGAGCGTTCGATCTTTGCAAAAGGAAAGGCCTGCTAACGCAGGCCTTTCTTCATGCAAGCGAACGATTCGCGCGTGTATCAATGCATGACATTTCCGCGTCCGTCGCGGTATTCATTGCCATGGAATGCGCCGCCGGGATGCGGCGCGGGATGTTCACCGTGATTCGGCAACGGCCCGTGGTAGGCACCGCGCGCATCGAAGCGATTATCGACGTGGCCACGGAAGTGTGCGGGGCCGTGATACCAAGGACCCGCGCCGACAAACACGCCACCAACGAACCATTCCGGCCCGTAATAACCATAAGGCGCACAGGGGTACGGGGCATAGTCGTAGTAACCATACGGGCACACCGGCGCAGGGCCGATGTTTACACCCACGGCCACCTGGGCTTCGGCTCGCGGCGTTGCCGCAGCGAATAACACTGCCGCAGCAGCGGCCAAGGCAAGGCTTGTAATAGTTTTCATGCGAAAGCCCTCACGAAAGGAAGTTTCATCCTCCACCTGTGGACCTGAAACGGTTCTGACTGGGCACAGACTGGTTAATCTGCGGTTTACACCAGCCATTTCAGATGTTGTTTGTCGATTTTCCGTGTTTTTGCTCGTCATGGTTTGGAATGACCTTCCATTTCCCACCGCTACGCTTCCATGCACCGGAGATTGATCATGACTAGCATCCTGACACTCGCCGCCGCCTCCGAGCTGGTAAAGCGTAACGGCGTGACATTTCCGAACGAAAGCGATGAATACCGCCGTGCTCGCGATGCATTGCTGTGCGAGGAGATCGAGTTGCGCCGACACATCGAGCGAGTCGCCGAGCAGCGCCGTGCGCTTCCGCCCGGCGGCGAGGTGAAGGGTGACTATCGTTTCCAAGGTGAAGATGGCTCGTGCGATGTCGCCGGACTTTTCGGCGACAAGCAAACGCTTGTCGTCTACAGCTACATGTTCGGACCACAGCGCGGGCGTCCTTGTCCGATGTGCACATCGCTGCTGAGCGCATGGGATGGCGTCGCGCGCGACATCGAACAACAGGTGGCGCTGGCGGTGGTCGCGCGCGCGCCGATCGAGCGACTCGTCGCTTTCAAGCAAGAGCGCGGCTGGCGCCACTTAAAGTTGTATACCGATCTCAACGATCACTTCAGTCGCGATTATCACGGCGTCGCACCCGACGGCAGCGACATTCCCGCGCTAAATGTCTTTACGCGTCGCGACGGCACGATCCGTCATTTCTGGGGCGGCGAAATGGGCTCCGCTACATCGGACCCTGGCCAGGACCCGCGCGGTGCACCCGACCTGATGCCGATCTGGACGGTCTTCGATGCGACGCCCGAAGGGCGGGCCAGCGGCTGGTACCCGAAACTCGACTATCAGGGCTGATGGTATAGGCCCCTATTGCGCTGCCGCATGCGAAGCGTTCGAAAAAACTGTTAGTGTCGCGGGATATGGATCGATCTAAATGACGTATTTCGGCGATCCAGATGTGCTGTTACGGGGATACGGCCATGGCTCTCCCGGTGCCACGGTGCGGTCGGGAATGATCCAGCGATTTCAATGCGGCCTTAAAACATGATCCAAGCCAACCACTTGACCCGGTCGAGCGCAACGCGACGCCTTGCGAAACTCGTAGCCGTTTCACTTGTTCTCTCGCTATCTGCGTTTGCTGCAGCATCCGCGCAAACTTCGCAAATGCTCGACAGCGGCTGGCGCTTTCGCCTCGCCGATGGCGATAGCCAGGCGAAGGCGCATGCCGAAGCAGCGAAGTGGCACAACGCCACCGTCCCCGGCATGGTGCAGAGCGATCTGCTGGCGGTGAAGGTGTTGCCCGATCCTTACTTTCGCGACAACGAAGCCAAGGTGCAGTGGGTTGGCCTTTCCGACTGGCAATATCAAACCAGCTTCAACGTGGATAAAGCCACGCTCACACGCGATCACGTAGATCTGGTGTTCGACGGCCTGGATACCTTTGCCGACGTGTATCTCAACGGGCACAAGCTGGCGTCGGCCGATAACATGTTTCGTCGCTGGCGCATTCCGGTGAAAGAAACGCTGCACGAAGGCAAGAACACGCTGGAAGTGCGGCTGTACTCGCCCATCAAGCGACTGCAACCGTGGCTTCTCAAACAAACCTATGCGTTGCCGGGCGAATTCGACTCGTCCTTCGGCGATGAGCCCAAAGGCAAACAGACGGCCAATTACATACGCAAAGCCAATTACCAATACGGTTGGGATTGGGGTCCGCGCATCGTGACGGAAGGCATCTGGCAGCCGGTTCATCTGGATAGCTGGAATGGTCCGCGCGTCGATGATTTTCATATCGATCAGACCTACGTAAGCCGTGACGCCGCACAGGTTGATGCGCAGCTCGAAATTCAAGCCGATAGCAGCGAACCGCTGCATGTCAGCGTCGATGCGATCGGGCCGGATGGCCAGTCGGCGACACATGTCGAACGCGATGTCACGGTTGATCCCGGCAGCAATCGCGTCAGCCTGCCCTTGCGCATCGTCAATCCGAAGCGTTGGTACCCTGCAGGCTACGGTGCGCAAGATATGTATACGTTCAAGGTCGTCGTAAGCGATGGCCACGGCGAGCTTTACAGCGCGCAGCATGCTACCGGCCTGCGTACGATCGAGTTGCGGCGCGAACACGACGCGTGGGGCAAGAGCTTCGCCTTTGTGATCAACGGGGTCCCGGTGTTCGCCAAAGGTGCGGACATGATTCCGTTCGACAGCATGCCGACCAGAACCACCGACGCGCAGATGCGCGACATCCTGCAGTCTGCGCGCGACGCCAACATGAACATGGTGCGCGTCTGGGGTGGCGGCTACTACTTGCCTGATCAGTTTTACGAGATGGCAGATCGCCTCGGCATCATGGTCTGGCAGGATTTCATGTTCGGCGGCGCAATTCCGCCCAGCGACGGTGCTTACATCGACAACGTGCGGCAGGAAGCGATCGAGCAAGTGAAACGACTGCGCGATCACCCGAGCATCGTTCTATGGTGCGGCAACAATGAGGTGCAGACCGGCTGGGAATCCTGGTCGGATCGACAGGCCTTCAAGGCATCGCTCTCGCCGGATGAGCACGAACGTATTGTCACCAGCATGGTCAACCTGTTCGGCAACGTCTTGCGTAACGTCGTCACTCGCTATGACAACACCGTGCCGTACTGGGCCAGTTCGCCGAGCACGGATTACGACGGCGCGGCCAACGTGCCGGACGACGGCGACTATCACTATTGGAATGTCTGGTCCGGTGAAGCAAAGCCAACCACCGAATATCTCAACGTGACACCGCGCTTCCAGTCCGAATATGGCTTGCAATCGTTTCCGGATATGCGAACGATCCATGCATTTGCCGAACAAGGCGACCTGCAGCCGGAATCGCCGGTAATGCGCGCACATCAGAAATTCGACAGCGGCAACGGCAACAAACGTTTGCTTCTCTACATCACGCGCGCGTACGGCGAACCCAAGGATTTTGCTTCGTTCGTCTACCTGAGCCAGGTGATGCAAGCCGAAGGCATCCAGCTGGCCGCCGAACATTTGCGCGCGTCGCGCCCGCAGTCGATGGGTTCGTTGTATTGGCAGCTCAATGATGTCTGGCCTGGCGCGTCCTGGTCGAGTATCGATGTCTATGGACGCTGGAAAGCGCTGCAGTTTCATGCGCGACGCTTTTATGCGCCGTTGATGATCGCGGCATTGCGTCAAAATGGCACAACTACGGTGTCGCTCGTCTCCGATAACCAGACGCCGCTTGACGCGCATTGGCGCGTGCGCGTGATGGACTTCGCCGGTAAGACACTCAGCGATCATAAGGAAGCTGTCACGCTTCCGGCTTTGGCGAGCACTAGGGTGGCTACTTACACCGATGCGCAATTGCTCAACGGTGCAGATCCGCATACGTCGTTTGCCGTATTTGAACTTGTCGAGAACAACCAGACGGTGTCGCAAAACCTAGTGTTTTTCGACGAAGCCAAGAATCTTCAACTGCCGCCGCCACAGATCCAGACCAAACTCGAGCCAGATTCGGATGGCTACACGTTGACACTTACCACCAGCAAGCTCGCGCGCAATGTATGGATTTCCTTTGGCGATCTCGACGCCAAGGTTTCGGACAATGCGTTCGACCTGCTTCCAGGGCAGAGCATTACTCTGACCGTGCACAGTACGCTTTCCCTCGATACGCTGCAGCACGCGCTGCACGTACAAAACCTCGCCGACGTCATGGCGAATGCAACGCGCTGACGCTTCTCATTGCAAAGGAATCTGAATCTCCATGTCGACGCGCCGGGATTTCATGAAATGGTTGGGTGCCGCTGCGGCGTCGGGAGTCGTGGGCGCTACGTTGCCCGGCTTGTCCTTGGCGCAGGCATCCTCATCGTTTCCCAGCAAACGGCCACCAGTGGGCAAGCGCAAATTTGTCAGTGATGCGGTCGAGCGGCAGCTGGCATCGGTCAAGTCGACTATCGGCGATCCGAAGCTGGCGTGGATGTTTGAGAATTGCTATCCCAACACGCTGGATACGACCGTCGAGCTGGGCACGCTGGATGGTAAACCCGACACGTTTGTAATTACCGGCGACATCGATGCGATGTGGTTGCGCGATTCGTCGGCACAAGTGCTGCCTTATCTTTCCCTTGCGAAAAACGATCCAGCGCTGCAGCGATTGTTTCGTGGCTTGATTCGCCGTCAAGCTCGCTGCATACGCATCGATCCTTACGCCAATGCGTTCATGCCCGATCCGCAAGCACAGCCCTTGGTGTGGGCACGACATGACAACACGCAGATGAAGCCCGGCGTCGGCGAGCGCAAATGGGAGATCGATTCGCTTTGCTATCCCATCCGCCTGGCGCACGGTTATTGGCATGCTACGCAGGATAAAGAGCCGTTCGATGACGATTGGCGCGAAGCGATGCATCGCGTACTGGCAACGTTCCGCGAACAACAACGTTTGCACGACCGCGGGCCCTATCACTTCCAACGCACGTCCGAAACGCCGACGGAAACCCAGTTCCTAGAGGGTTACGGCAATCCAACGCGGCCCAACGGAATGATCCATTCGATGTTCCGCCCGTCCGACGATGCTTGCGTCTACCCGTTGTTCGTCCCCGCCAATCTGTTCGCCGTCGTCAGCCTGCGCCAGCTCGCTCAGATGAGCCACGCCATTCATCAGGACCTTCCCTTTGCGCAGGACTGCGAAGCCTTGGCGGATGAAGTGGAGCGGGCCGTTCACAAAGACGGTCGCATGCGCGATGCGGACGGTCGCGACTATTGGGCGTATGAGATCGACGGTTTCGGCAATCAGCTGTTCATGGACGATGCGAATGCGCCGAGCCTGCTAAGCCTTCCCTACTTAGGCTGCTGCGATCGCAATGATCCGGTTTATCAGCGCACCCGCGATCTGGTGTGGAGCGAGCGCAATCCGTATTTCTTCAAAGGCCGCGCGGCGCAAGGTATCGGTGGCCCACACGAAGGGCTGCGGATGATCTGGCCGATGTCGATCATCCTGTACGCACAGACCAGCGATGACCCCGCGCAGATCCGGCAATGCCTGGCATGGCTGCGAAACACCGATGCGGGGACAGGTTTCATGCATGAGTCGTTCGATCAGGACGATCCCGCGCACTTCACGCGCAGCTGGTTCGCGTGGGTCAACACCTTATTCGGCGAATTGATCGTCGATTTGCAGCGCAAGCATCCCGATTTGTTGCGCGGGTAAGTCGCTGTCTTGGCGGGTCTGGTCCGACTGCCACTCCAGGGTTAATTTTGCGTTGCAGCACAAATGCCAGTAAACATAATATATTCAATGCTTTACGTCTGACGCAGAAAAATTTGGATCGAGACAAATTTTTCGTTTACAGTCTTGGGCTAGGCGCACCGGGCCACCGCTCGTTTCGTCACCGTGGTTGAGTGCGTTTTGCACATGATCGGGATCTTCCCAGTTCCCGAAGGCTGTCGCTGACGCGTTTACCTGTCCAACGACAGACTTTGAATTCTGGAGAACCCGCATGGTGTCACGTCGACAGTTCCTGCAAGGCATTGGCGCCTTTGCTGTACTGAGTGGCCCGTTGCCCGCGCTTGCGCGACTGGCCGATGGCGCTGGCGCCAAGAAGCCCCTGGCAAATGGCATCGCAAAAGCGGGCGGTGTCTCGCAATACGTCGATGTGTTTATCGGCACCGGTGGTCATGGACATACGTATCCTGGCGCCTCGATGCCGTTCGGCATGGTGCAGCTCAGCCCCGACACTAACGACGCAGGTTGGGATGCGTCATCGGGCTATCACCAGGCCGATGGTTCGATCATGGGTTTCTCGCACACGCATCTGAGCGGCACCGGCGCGGCCGATCTGCTCGATGTGTTGGTGATGCCGGCACAAGGCCCGGTGTTGTTGCAGCCCGGCGGGCGCGGCTTGCCAGACGCGAACTATCACTCTCAATTCGACGGTGCGCCCGGACCGGGGCCGCAGCTTACGGCCAATAACAAGGCGCATCCGGGCAAGGGCTACCGTTCGCGTTTCGATCGCGCTTCGGAGCACGCCCGGCCCGGTTACTACACGGTGCATCTGACCGATCACAACATCCGTGCAGAATTGACCGCCGGCCTGCGCGCGGGCCTGCATCGCTATACGTTCCACGGCAAGGGTGACGGACATTTGCTGGTGGATCTCGCGCATGGCTTTCATGATGACTACAAGACGCCCTGCAAGGTCACCGATGCGCAGCTACGCCTGATTGGTAACGACACGCTGGTCGGCGGCCGTCGCGTGCACCAGTGGGCCGATGGCCGGCACATCTATTTCGCGATGAAAGTATCGCGTCCGTTCTCGCAGGCCACGCTGTATTCGGAAGATGTTGCAGCTCCCAGCGGTACCAGCGAGTTGCATGGCACGCATCTGAAGGCGGCTTTGCATATCGACGACGTTGCACGTGAGCCGGTGCTGGTGAAGGTCGGCATTTCGGCCGTGGATATCGACGGTGCGCTGCGCAACCTGGACGCCGATATCCCGGGATGGGATTTCGATCAGTTACAACAAACGGCCGCCGATACGTGGGAACACGAGCTCAGCCGCATCAAGGTCGAAACCGCATCCAAGCGCGACATGCGCGTGTTCTACACGTCGCTGTATCACACCATGCTCGCGCCAACGCTGTTCAGCGACGCAGACGGCCGCTACCGCGGCATGGATTTGAAGATCCATCAGCTGGAACAGGGACAGAACAACTACAGCACCTATTCGCTGTGGGATATCTATCGCGCGCAACATCCGCTGCTGACCTTGTATCAACCCGATCGCGTGCCGGATTTCGTCAACTGCCTGGTGCGCATGGCCGAGGAAAGCCCGGAAGGTCCGCCCGTGTGGCCGCTGCAGGGCGTGGAAACCGGTTGCATGATCGGCTATCACTCGGTGGTGCTGCTGGCCGAAGCGCAAGCCAAGGGTTTCACCGGCATCGATTACGCCAAAGCGTGGCCGATCTATCGCAAGCGCGCGATGGACGATGATTACCGCGGCCTGCCCTACTACCGCAAACTCGGTTACATCCCCAGCGACAAGGATTGGGAAGCGGTCAGCAAGACGCTGGAATACGCGTATGACGATTGGGCGGTCGCGCATCTTGCCGATGCCGCGGGTGAGAAAGAGTTGGCCGAAACCCTGCGCAAGCGCTCGCGCAACTATCGCAACGTATTCGATACCAAGATGAATTTCGTGCGTCCGCGCGGCGTGGATGGCCAGTGGCTGGAACCGTTCGATCCACGCGGCATGGGTCATTCCAAGCAATGGCGCGACTTCACCGAATCCAATTCCTGGGAAGCCACCTTCCTCAACCAGCACGACCTGTACGCCTATATGAGCCTGTTCGGCGGCCAGGATGTGTTCGAGCGCAAGCTGGATGAGCTGTTCACGACCAACGTCAAGTTGCCGCCGGATGCTCCGCCGGATATCGCCGGCATGGTCGGCCAGTATTCGCACGGCAACGAGCCCGGCCATCACATGGCGTATCTGTATGCGTACACGGGCGCGCACTACAAGACGCAGGCGCGCGTGCGCATGCTGACGGTAAGCATGTATCCGCCGGAACCCGATGGCCTGGCCGGCAACGAAGACTGCGGCCAGATGAGCGCCTGGTACATCATGAGCGCGCTTGGGCTTTACTCGGTCGATCCCGTCAGCACCAACTATGTATTCGGCAGCCCGTTGCTCGACAAGGCGGAAATCGCGCTTGCCGGCGGTCGCACGCTGGTCATCCGCACGATCAACAATGGACCGGACCGCCCTTACATCCAGTCGGTGCAGTGGAACGGCAAGCCGTGGACGCGCAGCTGGATCAGCCATGCCGAACTGGTGGCTGGCGGCACGCTGGAATTCCATATGTCCGACACCCCGAATATACAGTTCGGCGCTTCGCCGTCCGATCGTCCTCCTTCGTTCGGCAAAGCAGCCAGCGAAACCGTAGTCATCGACGCTGGCTGATCCTCCCCTTCGAAACATAGCCAACGTATGACATGACCAGGCCTGGTGCGATTCGCGGTCGCACCAGGCCTTTTCTTTCGCACGCTGCACGCGTGGACATTCCAGATTGCCGTATAGACATCCAAAATTGTCGCAGCGGGCCAGTTACTTGATATTTTGGGACAGAGATACGAAAGCGCCACGCAACGGCTGAACTAAACGGCGCACTGAATGCACTATGTCGTCGTATCGTTGGGATAACGATGCAGTGGTGACATCCACCCAGCATGTCACCAGGGCCGTTTCCTTTATTCCTCCAAGGAGGGAATACGGTCCATAAAGCCCCGATAGCCTGTCCCCGGCTATCGGGGTTTTATTTTTTTGCGCACCCAAATTCAGCTGCAATTGCACGCATGAGACGACGCGCGCAACGATAGTTCGCGATGTCGATTGTCATGCTGGGCCAAGATTTTGTGATCGTGGGCCAAACAGCTCGCGCGAAGCACCACTCCTCACATCACACGGTAATGTGAAAAAAACATTCGTGTGTGTTCACGGCAGCGACCTACCGTTGGGATTTTCCCGGCGCGGTCATCTATCGGCTTATTGTGGGGAGAGTATTCATGCAGCATCGTGCTGATAATAAAAATCTTCGATACAAGCGTATGGCTTTGGCCATCACGCTGGCTTGTGGTGTTGGAAGCAGCACCTTGCTGGCACAGAGCACGTCCGGCTCGATTTACGGCACTGCCGATCCGGGCGCGAAGGTGTCCGCGATCAATGAAGGCAACGGTTCGACGCGATCGATCACCGTGGGCCAGGATGGTCGTTATCAGTTCAACTCGTTGCTGCCCGGCAACTACCAGGTCAACTTGATGGAAAATGGCAAGACCACCAGCCAGGAAGTAACCGTGCTGGCCGGTCAAGGCGCCAACGTCAATCTGGCGTCTGCCGCCGCCGCTGCGACGACAGGTTCATCAGCGCAAAACCTCAGCACCATCAGCGTCACCGCGAACACGATGCCGTCGATCGATGTGTCTTCGGTGCAGACCAATACCGTGCTGACGGCGGAGCAGATGAAACAGCTCCCCATCGCCAAGAATGTCACCGCGGTAGCGTTGTTGACGCCTGGCGCCGTCAAAGGTGACTCGGCCTTCGGCAACCTCGCTTCCTTTGGTGGTGCATCGGTCGCCGAGAACAGCTATTACGTCAACGGCTTCAACGTCACCAATCAGTTCGATTCGCTGAGCTTCTCGCAGGTGCCGTTCGAGGCGATCGATCAGGAGTCGGTGCAGGACGGCGGCTACGGCGCGGAATATGGCAACTCCACCGGCGGCGTGGTTTCGGTGACCACCAAGCGCGGTACCAACGAGTGGAAGGGTGGCGTCGACGTTACCTGGAACCCTTCGTCGATGATGGCCAGCGAGCCGAATGTGTATTTGAACAACGGCAATATTTCCTATGTCGCCAGTGGCAACAAGAACGCGACCATGGGAAATAACGGCAGTTGGAATTCCGTCGACTTCACCTCGCGCTGGAATGCCTGGGTCGGCGGTCCATTGATCAAGGACAAGCTGTTTGTCTTTGCCTTGGTAAGCCAGACCAAAACGAATTCCGACTACTACAATCCTGTCGATGAAGTTGGCAGTGGCGGCTATCAGTCCCAAACGCAGAAGGACCCGTACTGGTTGTTGAAGCTGGACTGGAACATCAACGACAGCAACATCCTGGAGTACACGGGCTTCAACGATACCCGTCACTACAGCACGGACGTGTATTACTCCGGCTACACCTCCAACAACACGCCGTATCACTACGACTACCAGGGTGTGGTCAACACGAAGGCCGGCGGCCAGAACAACGTGCTGAAGTACACCAGCTACATCACGGATGACTTTACCCTCACCGCTCAGTACGGCGAAAACCAGAACAGCCGCTACAACACCGCGACGGCAGCCGATGGCACCGTAGAAACCTACAACGGCCTGATCACCAACGAAGCCTCCGGTTGTCCGGTCATCATCGACGAACGCAACCCGGTACTGGCCGGCACGACCACGCCGTATTCGCACTGCAACTTCGTGCCAGGCGATATGTTGACGGCCTACAACAGCAAGGACAGCCGCCAGTCGTTCCGACTCGATCTGGAGTGGAAATTAGGTGACCACGACATTACTGGCGGTTGGTCGCGCGATGTCACCACTTCGGAATACGGCCAAGCCTATGAGGGTGGCGCGCTGTGGGAATATCTGCCGGACAGCTCGACCTCCAACGGTAGTGCGAGCGAAAACTACGTCGAAAAGATCGTGTACAACACGGGCGCGAAGGTCAACATCGTGCAGCGTGCCGAATACCTTCAGGATAACTGGCACATCACCGATGATTTCGTGACCCGCATCGGCCTGCGCAACGACCAGTTCAGCAATCAGAACGCGCTCGGCCAGACTTTCGTCAGCCAAGGTCATGATCTGCAGCCACGACTCGGCTTTTCGTGGGACGTACATGGCGACTCTACGCTCAAGGTCTACGGCAGCGCCGGCGACTACTCGCTGCCGATCGATGCTGGCGTAGCTATCCGCGGTGCAGCCGCTTCGCTCTACAGTTATCAGGCGTTCGACTACACGGGTGTGAATTCGACCACCGGCGCACCCACCGGCCTTACAGCAATCAGCCCAGTCGAATATGCCAACGCCGAAAGCGGGGTCGCCCCGGCTGCCTCTTCCTATGCTCCGCAGGGCTTGAAGCCGTTCAAGCAGCGTGAGTTCGTGCTTGGCGCGCAACAAGAGCTGGATGGCTGGACACTCGGCGTGAAAGGCATCGTTCGCCACATCCTGACCGGCCTGGATGACGAATGCGATTTCCGTCCGATCGCGAAGTACGCCGATTCCGTCTACGGCTTCGACTATTCAACCACCTCGCTGTCACCGGAACTTGCCAACGGCGATGCGGTTGCCTCCACTCTCAACGGTTGCTTCATCAACAATCCGGGCGATGGCGCCACGCTGTATCTGCCGCTGGACCCGGCGCATCCGAACAAACTCTACAAGGTGGTGTTAAGCGGCTCGGACGTCGGTGAGCCCCAAGAGAAACGCGGTTACTACGCGTTGGAATGGACGGCCGAACGTAACTTCGACAACAAGTACTACCTCAACATGTCGTACACCTTGGCTCGCTCGTACGGCAATACCGAGGGTCTGGTCGACTCCAACATCGGTCAGGCCGACACGGGTACCACCGAGTTGTTCGATTACCCGGAAATCATGATGGGTAATAACGGCAATCAGACCAACGACCATCGTCACACGCTCAAGGCCTATGGCGCGTGGCGCATTACCGACGAGTGGCAGGTGGGGGCGAACTTGATCGGCCAGACCGGTCGACCGGAAAACTGCTACGGCGATGCACCGATCGATTCCACGATTGGCGGCTACGGCTCGACGGGTGGCTCGCCGTATCTGTACTGCTATTTCAACGGTGTTGGCGAATGGGTGACGCGCGGCTCGGCTGGTACTACGCCAACCCTGTGGCAGTTGGATTTGAGCGGCTCTTATCATCCGAAGTGGCTTAAGGGCCTGACCTTGCGCGCCACCGTGTTCAACGTGTTCAACAAACACACCGTACTGAGCGTCAACGAGAACCAGAACGCAAGCAACGGCGCGCTTCTTTACATCAATACGACCTACCTGACCGCCACGGGTTACCAGGCGCCTCGCTACTTGCAGTTGAACGCCGAGTACGACTTCTAAGAAAGCCACGCTTTCATGGCAAAAGGCCGCCGATATTCGGCGGCCTTCTTTTTAACCATTCTCGGACGATTGCCGGTGGCCCCCTGCGACTGAACACCACAAGATTTCAGGAACCTGCCGTTAGAAGACGGGCGCGATAACGGCTTGGTGACTCACCCGTCCAACGTCGAAACGCGCGCGTGAGATTTGCCGGATCCGCGTAACCCATCCGTTCGGCGATCTGATCCATGCGAAGCACAGGATTCAACACGTCACGCAGCACGGCATCCTTGCGCGCATCGTCGACCAGGCCACGGAAACTCAAGCCAAGCTTATGCAGCTTGCGCTTTAGCGTTCGACTCGACATGCACAAGACGCGCGCAGCCTCTTCGATATTCGGATATCCGCCGGCGTCATATCGCTGCAGAAGATCCATGGTGCGAATGACCAAGTCGTCCGAGCGGCGTAGGCGAGCACGCTCGCGCTCGCATTGCGTCTTGATGTGTCGAAGTGTCGATGCGTTGGCATTTGCGAGCGGCAAATCGAGATCCGAGACCGGAAAGCGAATCTGGCAGATTCCTGTTCCGAAGCGCGTCGCTACAACGCGCTTGCGATAACGCGCGTAATGCAAAGGTTCGCTACCGCGATGCCATATCTCCATGTTCGGCAGCAATCGCTGGGTCAACTGTTCGCATAGACGCGTGGTCATGGTCATCAGCCGATCTACTGCACATATGCGCATGGGCGCTCGAGGGGCCAGATCGTGGATATGCAATTCGGCGAAACCATCGCGCTCGCTCAGGCGCATGCTGAAGGTGGTTGTGCGTAGATCGAGGAATTCTGACCATAGCTCGAGTGCTTCGCGCAACGTTGCGCAGCTCATCAAGCCGTAACCCAGCATGCCGTGCCAGGTTAACGTGCTATGCAGGCCTACTTGATAGCCGATGCCGGGATCGCAAGTCAGGCGGACGGCATTCGTCAGCAGCAATGCATCCTGGTGCGTGGTCATTCGCTCGGTATATTCCAGTTGCGCCAACTGGATACCCGTACCTGCCAAGACCTGTTCGCGCGCGATGCCCTGCTGTTCGAGAAGATGCAACAGAGAGCGTGCGTATTCAATGTGGACGTCGTCTTTATAAAGCTTGTGCATTGTCTTCACCTCACGGGATGGCGAACCCGATCCCATTGGTTGCAGTTGCGAGCGACACGAGGGTTCGCTTCCTTCCTATGAGGCGCGTCTTCCTATCCCGTACGTGACGAGTTGATGCCTGAGCCATTTCGCCTCTCCGGCGATCACGAGCTCATCGGCCGTTCTTTTTCCGCGCCGTTCAATCGGCGTACTGAGGTACCACTCAATGGCCTCTTCCAGGCTTTGGCCTTGCGCTTGCGCGGCGTCGAGCACGCTGAGCAATTCATCGACGAATACTTGCCACGTCACGTTTGGTCCGCGCCGTATCCAGCGCTTTTGCAAAGCAGCTTCCGTCATGCCTAACCACGCCGCGAGCTTCATGCAGGAGATCGTGCCCACCACCGGATCGGACACGTCGGCAAGGAAATGGAGAAATTCGATGGCCGCTTTGCTTTTGCCTGAAACCATGGACGTCTACCCGGCCGCGTACCGGATGCGGCGCCGCACAGGGCCACCATGGCGTACAACTGTGCAGGAAATTTGGAGATTCCATGGATTCGCGCGCTTTCGCTTGAAACCATCTCGATAAACAGGCGCTAATGTCACCTGGGAACCCATCTAGTAAAGCCTCATGCGACCTGGCCTCACCGCCAAACTTTTCCTTGCCATGCTTGCAGTGGCGGTTTTTACCGTGCTCGCCATGGGTATTGCGGCAAGAGTGAGTTTTGATCGCGGGTTTTTCGGCTATCTCTCCGAACAAGAAACCGGCCGAATGCAAAGCGTCGCATCGTCTCTGGCTGCCGCTTACCGAGAACATGGCAGCTGGCAGTTCCTGCGCGACAACCCACGCGCCTGGTTCGAAGTGATGCGGCCGAGCGACTTTTCCGGCGGCCCCATGCCTAGGGGCTTTGGTCACCCTCCACCCGGGGCTCCCGATCTGCCGCCTCCGGACGGCCCTGCGGGGCCGCCACCGCTTGATGATCGCCAACAACCGCCACCCGGAAATCCTGGTTTACCGCCGCCTGCAAATGGCGATCGGCCACCACCGGGAAACGCCGGGCCACCCCCGCCCGGCGCACACGCCGGCGCGCCGCTGTCCGTCTCCGATCTCACCGTCACCGGTGCAAACGTGCGATTCACCTTGCTGGATGCACAGGGTCAATACCTGTTCGGTAACCCCACTCCCGCGACAGGGCCGCATTCGTTGAAGCAGTCCATCGTGGTGGACGGTAAGACCGTCGGCATGCTGACGATGTTGTCATTCCGAGAGATGACCGAGACGGGCGATCTTCGCTTTCAGGAGGGGCAATACCGCGCCAGCTGGATCATCGGCGCCGCGGCATTGCTAATCGCCGCGTTGCTGGCGATCTGGCTGGCGAGAACCTTGTTGACGCCTGTCCATCGCATAACGAAAGCCACGAATGCGTTGGCGAAGGGCGATTACGGCACGCGAGTCATTACGCAATCGCATGATGAACTCGGTCAGCTGGCACGTGATTTCAACCAACTTGCAGTGGCGCTGGAGCGGAACGAATACATGCGGCGAGAATTCGTCGCCGATGTTTCGCATGAATTGCGTACGCCGCTGTCGATTATCCGCGGTGAACTCGAAGCGCTGGAAGACGGCGTGCGAAAGCTCGACAGAGCGGCAGTCAAGTCGCTGCAGGCCGAAGTGGGCACGCTGAACAAATTGATTGATGATCTCTACCAGCTTTCGCTCGCGGATATCGGCACCATGGTCTACCGTAAGGTGGACGTCGATTTAAGCAAGCTGATCGAAACGACTGCCGAAGCATTTCAAGAACGGCTTCGCAAAGCCGACATTGCACTGGAGCTTCATCTACCGGCCCAATCGATCACCGTGCTTGCGGACGAAAGCCGCCTGCAACAGGTCTTCATCAATCTGATTGAAAATAGCGTGCGCTATACGCATGCCGGCGGCCGGCTTCGCATTCAATGCAAGACGACTCAAGATGGCGTCAACATCGATCTGATGGATTCCTCGCCCGGCGTCGACGAGAAGAACTTGCCTAGGCTGTTCGAGCGCTTCTATCGCGTGGAAATGTCACGTAATCGCGCCAGTGGCGGTGCCGGCCTTGGCTTGGCCATCTGCCGTGCCATCGTGGAAGCGCACGGAGGTACCATCGAGGCGAAGCCATCGCCCTTGGGTGGCCTATGGGTAACCGTGCACCTACCCGCCGGAAACGCATGACATGGAAAGCTCGCCCGACATTCTTGCGCGCATCCTGTTGGTGGAAGACGAGCCCAAGCTCGCCGCGTTGGTGGGCGATTACCTTCAGGCCGCGGGCTATGCCTGGCAATGGGTGACCGATGGCCGCGAGGCGGTGCCCGCAGCAAAAGCCCAGCAACCGGACTTGATCCTGCTCGATCTGATGCTGCCCGGTCGTGACGGCCTGGATATCTGCCGCGAGCTGCGCAGCTTCAGCGACGTGCCCATCATCATGCTTACGGCGCGTGTGGATGAAATCGATCGCTTACTCGGCTTGGAGCTTGGTGCCGACGACTACATCTGCAAACCCTTCAGCCCGCGCGAGGTCGTGGCGCGCGTCAAAGCACTGCTACGCAGAGCCCGTATGGGTGCTGAGCATTACAACTCAACGCTTCGTATCAATGAGGCCACCCATAGCGCGATTTTCAATGGCGTTGCGTTGGAGCTGACGCCGGTAGAGTTTCGATTGCTCAAAACACTGGCTTCCGCGCCCGGCAGGGTATTTTCACGTGACGGTTTGCTCGACAAATTGTATGTCGACCATCGCGTGGTTACCGATCGCACGGTCGACAGCCATATCAAGAATCTACGCCGCAAACTCGAACAGGCGGCGCCCGGACAAGTTCCAATTCGCTCGATCTATGGTGTTGGGTACAAGCTGGAGATCGATTGATTCTGGGTCTTCGCTCGTCGTTTCCATGCACACGGAAACGACGAACGGCATATGCATGCTCTTCTCACGCGATCCGTTTACGAACCAGTTCTGGTGAAATCCGTCGTCCAGTTTGTCTCCCATGTTTTACCGCCGTCGCCCGAAAACGCCTGTTCCCAATGTGCGGTGGTCGATGAAATATTCGACCAGGTAAATCGCACCTTCACCGGCTTGCCGCGCAATGTGTCGTCGGAATAGAAAACGCCGACCCCGTTTATGAAACGGCCTTTGACGGGCGGATCGAGCGGAGCAAAAGGCATGCGGCCATCGAGCCACCAGATCGCCCATTGGCCGGTGACGTCATCGTAGGCGCGCAACGTCACGCCACGATACGCACCACCAGGAACGTTGAAGATGCTTTCGTCTTCGTTGGCGTGGCCGTTCATCAGCTCATGCATGGTGAGAGTGCCGTCGAATTCCACCCAGTCGTGGCTACCGGCCAGACGCTCCTTCAACTTGCGGTGATGGGCGCGCCAGGTTCCGACAAAGAAGTCGAAATCGTGCAGCCCCGAGAGATTCGGCGCAGATGGTGCCGCTTTGGGGCTATCTTGGTTTGCGAAGGCAAGGCTGACCGAGCCCATGCCAATGACGGCGGCGATAACGACAAGCGTGGCGTAGAAATGTTTCATGTGCAGGCCCTCGTCCAGTTGTGCGAACATCTTGTCGCGCTAAATATGTCACCCGATGTCATGTATTTTTGATGGGGTCGAAAATGCTGGCGAGCCGTCTCCTGTCTATCCTGATGCTGCTGCAAACGCGGGGCCGCATGAGCGCGACCCAGCTGGCGGCAGAGCTCGAAGTCACCGTCCGTACGATCCATCGCGACATCGATCAATTGAGTGCCGCGGGCGTTCCGGTCTATGCCGATCGCGGCCGCAACGGCGGCTTCCAGTTGCAGGATGGCTACCGCACGATGCTGACCGGCCTCAATCAATCCGAGGCGGAAACGCTATTTCTCGCCGGTCTTCCCGGCCCCGCGGCACAGATGGGGCTTGCGGATGTTCTTTCCACCGCACGGCTCAAGTTGCTGGCGGCACTTCCGAAGAACATCCAGCCGGGCGCGGAACGCATTGCCGAGCGCTTTCATCTGGATGCGGGCGGATGGTTTCACAGCGTGGATCAGCTGCCGTCGCTGCCCGTCATCGCGCACGCCGTGTGGAGCGAGCGCATGCTTAGGATGCGCTATTACCCTTCCGGCGAAGCCGATACGCGGATACGCAAGGTGGCGCCACTTGGTCTCGTGCTGAAGAGCGGCGTCTGGTATCTCCTCGCGCAGAGCAGCCGATCCATTTGCACTTATCGCGCAGCGCACATTCATGATGCTGAAATAGGCGACGAGACATTCATGCGCCCGAAGCAATTCGACCTGGTCGCGCATTGGGAAAAGAGCGTGCGCGACTATGAGGCCAGCGTCTATCGCGACTACGCCGATGTGCGCCTTTCCCCGGCCGGCCTCAAGCGACTCAGTCTGCTCGGCCCCTATGTCACCAACTCCGCCTCGAAAACTGCGAGCAAACCCGATCGAAAAGGTTGGATTCGATGCCGCCTGCCGATCGAGTCGATGGAGTTTGGCATCCGCGAACTGCTGCGGCTCGGCGATCAGGTAGTCGTCATCGGACCACCGGCCCTGCGTGCTCAGCTCGCGCAAATCGCGGACCGGATCGCCAAACTGCACCGCACGCGCCCTGCAATGCGAGGCCACTGAGTCATGTCGCCCACTCCTCTTCTAGGTCGGGCAGACGAAGCGGCCGTACATTCGCGCGCCCATGCACGCCGCGCATTTCTGACGGTCCTGCTGATAGAAATGTGGGAGCGCTTTGGGTATTACGGTGTCGCGGTGTTGTTGGTGCTTTTCATGGTTCAACGCATCGGCATCGACGACACGCGGGTCAATCTTATTTGGGGCGCGTTTTCCGCATTGATTTTCGCGGCTCCCGCGGTTGGTGGATGGATCGGCGACCAAGTGCTCGGCACACGGCGTTGCATGATCCTCGGTGCTTGCACGCTCGGACTCGGATATCTATTGCTTGCGTTGTGTGCCGATGATCTGCAGCGGCTCTTCATTGCACTCGGCACGATCATCGTCGGCAACGGGCTGTTCAGGGCGAATGCGGCCAATCTTGTTCGACGCGTCTACGACGGCGTCGGAACGAAGCTCGATAGCGCTTTTACGTTTTACTACATGACTAACAATATCGCCGCGACCGCGGCAGTATTGCTGACGCCATGGATCAAGGATCACCAAGGCTGGCATGTTGCGTTTGCCGTGTGTTGTGTTGCGCTAATGCTCGCGTTGCTCAGCTATGCCTTCATGACACGCGTACTCGCGGGCATGGGTTCGCAGCCAGACACACGGCCTTTGCAGTGGGGGCGCCTCGCAGCGGTGCTGGGCGGAGCAGTTCTCGCCGTATTTCTGTCGGCATTCATCATTCAGCATAGCGAAATCGGCATTGCCTGCGTGTACATCGGTGGCGTGTCGATTCTCGGCATCTTCGCTTACATGATCGCGAAAGGATCAAAGTCGGAGCGCGCCGGTTTGATCGCCGCGCTTATCCTTCTGCTGGAAGCATCCCTGTTCTACATCTTCTACCAGCAGGAAGCGACGTCGCTGACGCTTTTCGCACTGCGCAATGTGGATGGAAACCAGACACTATTTGGGCGACATTTGTTCACTTGGTCACCCGCGCAGTATCCGGCCGTGAATGCGATGTGGATCATGCTGCTTTCGCCTTTGCTTGCGTGGACGTATCGGCGATTGGGTACACGCGACCTGCCGGTTGCGGCGAAATTCGCCATCGGTTTCGCTGCTGTGGCCATCGGTTTTTTTATCTTTGGCTTCGGTGACCACTGGGCCACCGGTGGAAAAGTGCCGTCGTGGGTGATGGTAGCCGGCTACGGTTTTTACTCGCTCGGTGAATTGCTGATTGCTGCGCTCGGCCTCGCCATGATTTCTCGCTATGTGCCGGCACGCATGGGCGGTTTCATGATGGGCGCGCTATTTGTCGCGGCGGGCGTGTCGGAATACCTCGGCAGCGTGGTTGCGAACGTGGCCAGCATTTCCCGAGGCGTGATCGACCCGGTTGTGAGCCTAGCAATCTATGCGCAGCTGTTTGACAACCTGGCATTGTTGGCGATGGCAGGTTCAGCGGTCGCAATCGCGCTGCTCCCGCTTATGAAGCGGCTATCCGCCCAGCATGAAACCATTCAAAGTAACGCGGCCGTTCCCGAAGATGGCCGCGCTGTGACGGCGAGATAGGCAACTACGCAGCGACGCGCGACTATATCGATGCGGCAATGCGTCCCACTTCAGCCAATACCGCACTTCGACCTGCATCGTCTGCCGCCGGCGCTGCGTAATAAGCAGCTACCAGCAACGGTTGGCGATTCGGCGGCCAGATGATGGCGACGTCATTGGTCGCACCATTGCCACTACCGGTCTTATCGCCGACGCGCCAGCCATCCGGTATGCCGGCGCGCAAAAGTTTGCTGCCCGTGGTGGTTTCACACAGCCATTCGGTCAGTTGTTTGCGCGACGTATCTCCAAGCGCGTTGCCGAGCATCAGCGCGTGCAAATTCGCCATCATCGCGGCTGGAGCGGTGGTATCGCTCACTCGATCGGGGCTTGGGCGGTTGAGTTCCGGTTCGATGTGGTCCAAGCGGGTGATTGGATCGCCGAGCTGTCGCGCGTATGCCGTCACCGCTGCTGGACCACCGAGACTTGCTAGCAACAGATTCGCCGCGGTGTTGTCGCTCAGCGTTATTGCCGCCTTGCACAGCTCGGCCACGGTCAGGCCTGGCGGCCCCACGTGCAGGCTGGTCACGGGTGCATAGGACAATATTACGTCCCGCTCGAAAATCACACGCCGATCTAGCCGTTCGGCGCCATGCTCGACTCGCGCCAGCGTTGCGGCAACGAGCAGCAATTTGAATGTGCTGCACATCATGAAGCGTTCGTCGGCGCGATACAGAATCCGGCGGTCGTTGCCGGTATCAATAATGGCCACACCCAGTCGACCGCCATGCCGGCGTTCCAGCGCAGTCAGTCGCGGCGTGGCGCCGTCCCCATCGGCTGCGAGCGTCAATGCGGGGCGTAGGGCGAGTGCAGAGGCGCCCAACAAGGCGCCCTTCAACAGTGTTCGACGATTCATGGGATTGCTCCGTGAAGAATAGGAGAACGGCGCGCATCATGCGCGCCGGCGACATCCTAGCCGTTGCCACGGATCTTCGACGGTGAATTCTGGGGCAATACGCGGGCAATCTAGCTAACGCGCTGGAATTGCATCACCCAATTCGTCTCCCATGTCTTTCCGTCGTCGGCCGAGTAAGCCTGCTCCCATTGCGCCGAGTTTGCCGTGATGTGCGACCAGACGAAACGCACGCGGATCGGCTTTCCATTGAGCGTGTCGTTGGCGTAGAACGTACCCACGCCATTGACGAAGTTGCCTTTGACGGGCGGATCGAGATTGGCGAAAGGCTCTCGGCTATCCAGCCACCAAATCGCCCATTGCCCCGACACGGGATCGTAGGAACGCAGCCCCACGCCACGATATACACCGCTGGGCTTATTGATGACGTTGTCGTCCACATTGGACCAACCATTCATAAGCTTGTGCATGCTGCATGTGCCGTCGAATTCCACCCATTCGTGGCTGCCCGCGAGACGTGCTTTCAACTGACGATGCCGAACATGCCAGTTACCGGCGAGAAAATCGAAATCGTGCAAGTGGGTGAGGTTGGCTGCCGCCTGCGTTGGCTTAGGCGCGTCTTGCGATGCATGGACGGAAGTGGCCGCACCCATGGTTGCGGCGAGCAGAAACGCAGCGGATATGACACGGAGTACTTTCATGTGATGCCCCTTTTGTGGCGTGGTAAGCATCATGCCGTGCTAAATATGTCATCCCATGTCATGTATTGGCGGATTTGCTTTGGTATGCGCATTCGGGCGTCAATTGGCTCTTGCGGATAACCGGTGCCAGTGATTGGAATGGGCACGGGGCGTCGTCTCTTTCCATGATCGGATCAGGAGCGTGGGTATGCGCATGAAAGGCGTGGGTTATGTCGTATTTGCCATGACAATCGTGGCGCTTGGTGCGCTCAGTCTTTTCTCCGGCGACTTCGCTTATGTGTGGCAACCGGTTCCTCCGGACATCCCTGGGCGCGCGTTTATTGCCTACGTTTCCGGCGCCTTCATGTGCACGGCAGGCATAGGCCTGTTGAATAAGCGGACAGTTGCGCCAGCATCATTGATGCTGGCGGCATACACGCTTCTCTGGCTTCTGCTTCTGCATGTACCTCATCTGGTCGCCGCACCCTTGCAAGAGGTCAACTGGGGCGCGTGTGCGGAGATCGCACTGCTGGTCGCGGCTTCGTGGATTCTCTATGCATCAGCGGCCACGTCAGACGGTGCCCTTTACTTTGCACCCCTCACGGGCACCAAAGCGATGCGCATCGCACGATGGGTATTCGCGTTGGCGTTGCCGCTCATCGGTCTGGAGCATCTTATTTATGCGCAGCCCACCGCCGACCTGGTGCCGGCATGGCTTCCCGATCGCTTCGGCTGGGCCACCATGACGGGCATTGCGCACATCGCCGCAGGACTTGCGATCCTCTTTGTCGTGCTTCCGCGTCTAGCGGCCGTGCTGGAAGCATGGATGATGGGGATCTTCACCTTGTTCGTGTGGATTCCAGCGGTTATCGCCACGCCCACGCAACGTTTCGCTTGGACTGCGTTGCTGATGTCGACGGTGATGACGGCTGCGGCCTGGATCGTCGCCGACTCGTTCCGTGGCGTACCTTGGTTTTCTTTCAGCAGATCGCGCAATCAACTCGCCGACCTGGTAGTGCACTGATCGAACAAACCAAAGGGCCGCTTTCGCGGCCCTTTGAAGATGGATGTCGATCATCCAAACGTCCAGACAAAGCATCACGCGTCGACGCGAGGCATCGTGCGATCGCTTAACGGGTACGTCCTGTTTCGAACAAGAACCACACGCGGCGTTCAGCCTCGTCGATCCAGTTTTCCAACAGGCTGGCGGTTGCTACGTCGTTGTACTCGTCGCACAGATCGTGCGTCTTGCGCATGTATTCGGCAAGGCGTGCATTGTCCTCACGCAGTTCGGCCAGCATGTCTGCGGGCGTGACGTAATCGGCGTCGTTGTCGAACAGGCGCTTCTGCTTGGCGATTTGCCCGATCGAACGCAGCGTGGTGCCGCCGAGCTTGCGCACGCGTTCGGCGACGGGATCGGTCGTTGCGTAGATTTCGTCGGACTGCTCGTCCAACATGAGGTGATAGTCCCTGAAATGCGGCCCAGACATGTGCCAGTGAAAGTTCTTGGTTTTCAGGTATAGCGTAAAGATATCCGCCAGCAGCACATTGAGTTCGGCGGTGATGTCGCGTCGCGCCGCCTCGCCTAACGAGCTTGGCGTTTTCAACGGCGCTTTGCGCTGTTGCTTGGCTTTGTCTGCTTTAGCCATGGTGCTTCTCCTTACGGGTGGGTGCCATTGAGCGCAAATAGCAGCAGAAATGTAACTTCCTGGTTACGAAAAACCTTGTTCTGCCCATTCGGCCAGAGGGGGTCTTCTACTCTATCAAACAAATGCGCCAGCCATTCCGTTGATCGGTTCACTACGACATTGACCACCCTCCACATGCGCGGAAACAGCGCCTCTGGCGAATCCTCGAGCACACGCTCCAGTCACTGTCATCGTCTGTCTGATCGTTGCATCCGTCGCGGATATCGATGCGCAGCTGGTCGAACGACAAAGGCGTATCCGCGCATCATCGGCCGCTCTGCATCACGCATACGACAGCTTTGATCGGACGATCATGATGTATCCGGGTAGCCCGTCATCACTGGGCGACGATGGCTTTTGTCTCGTCGCTCACGCCCGCTGTGTCCCCCACTAAAGGTGGTCCAGACCGTCGCCACGGCGCTTCCGCAAGCAAGCCTGAAGACAGGCAAGCGTTCATGAATGTGCCTTCCCGGCCGTATCGGGCGTGACTCAGCCCCATGGCCAAAGAAAGGGGTTTTTTGAATGGCACGCTCTTTGCCTCGTCACTGTCGGGCCGATTCAGACGGCCATTCAGGTACGTCAAATTGAGCCATTAAAACGCCGGAGGTCGCAAGAAAATGATGTTAACGATCCTGAGATTGGATATGCGGTAGATACCCTCGGGCATATCGGCTTGAGGTTTGAGGCGTGCCTGCCGACATAGTCATAGGCAAGCTTTCAACCCTTGGAGAGCCAGCAAGATGCCCGACGCGGGGTTCTCACGATGCAGTTAAACGTCGAGACACTAGCGTTTATTAATGGCGGCCAGGCTTTGGTGCTTGCCCTGATGCTGTGGTTTGGCACACACGGCAGAAGCGGTCATGCACTGCAGGGTATGCGCCTGCGTGCCGGGGCGTTGTTGCTGGAAGCAGGCAGTGACTTCGTACTTGCCCTCGTTGGTCAGATTCCGCCGCTTGCCATACTGTTGCTGGGCAATACGCTCAGCCTATCCGCGCAGGCATTAACGATTGTTGCACTGCGGATGGTGCTGATGCGGCCGCTTCGCTGGCGCCCAGCGCTGGTATTGGGCCTTGTGGGGTGGCTCGGGGTGACGTGGTTGAGCACTGTGCATCCCAATTACCCACTACGGGTGCTATGGGGCTCTCTCATCATCGCCTGCAACATTTCCCTGAACATCGCCGCGCTGTGGGGCGGCTGTAACAAGTCCGAGACGCGCGCGCAGTGCATGCTTCTTTGGGCCTATGTCCTGGCTTTCGCGTTGCTGGTGTGGCGCAATGTCTCACTATGGACCATGGTCACCCCTCTGCAGGGAATCAGCACGCCATCGCCGGTCAATACGATTTACGTTTTGTTGTTCGGGCTCCAGCCGCTACTGGCGAGTGTGGGATTCCTGCTGCTGTACAACGAAATCCTGCAACGCGAACTCTTCGATCTCGCACGCATCGACCCGCTAACGGGCATCACCAACAGGCTTGGGTTGCTCGAGGCGTCGGAAGTATTTCTGTCGCGTGCACGCGCCAAACAGGAATCGATTGGCGTGTTGTTGATCGACGCGGACCATTTCAAAAGCATCAACGACCGCTTTGGCCACGACGATGGCGACCGCGTCCTGCTGGAGCTCGTATCCAACATACGGCGCATGCTGCGCGGCAGTGACATGGTGGGACGTGTCGGTGGCGAAGAGTTCCTGGTGTTGTCGCCCTGCGTCAAGGCGAACGATCTGCTGGCGCTGGCCGAACGCATTCGCACGGCAATCGAACGCACGTCGTTTTTTATCGACGGTGAGGCTTACGCACTCACCGTTTCCATTGGCGCCGCCATCGCCAACCATAACGAGCCTGACATGATGGGCGCGCGCCGCAGAGCGGATACGGCGCTCTATGATGCCAAACGAGCCGGACGCAACCGCGTGATGATTTCGGCGCCTTGACGCTGGAATCTGACACATACAGCAACGGCGCGCGCAACGAGCGACAGAAACCTCAGGCTGCGGCGCTGACGTTGAAACGCGTCGCAGGCTGGCTGCGCGAGAGATTCGGTCCTAGCGACTTACGTGCATGCTCGAATGCATGCCAGTCGGCGACTTCGGGCAGCGACGGGATGGTCACCAACTCGCCTTGATCGAAGCCTGCAAGCGCCGCATCGACGAGGTCATAAGCGTTCATCACAATGGCCTTCGGCAGGTTGTCCACCGGCAGGCCTGCTCCGTCCCAGAATTCCGTGTCGATGGCACCCGGCAGCACCACCTGCACTCGCACACCCTTGTCATTCAATTCGTGATGCAGCGATTGGCTGAAGGCGAGGACGAATGCCTTGGTACCGCCATAGACGCCATTGAGCAGTTCCGGCGCAACGGCAACGATCGATGAAATGTTGATGATCGAGCCCACACCCCGGGCAACGAAACCCTCCGCAGCGGCACGGGCCAAACGCGTCAGCGCGATGACGTTGAGCGCGATCATGGCATCCATCTTGGCCGGGTCCGATGCCAGCAACGAGGCGGTGGCACCCACGCCGGCGTTGTTCACCAACAGCGTGATGCTTGAATCGGTGCGTAGTACCCGCTCAACGAGACGGATACCCTCGTCCGCGCTCAAGTCCGCGCCAAGCGTTTCGACAGTTCGGCCCGTCTCGGCCGTAAGGCGGGCGGCCAGCTGGTTGAAGCGATCTCGGTTACGGGCAACCAG
>OUNK011150649.1_pt1 | contig 41247 bp, 42 predicted proteins | sample 1755341 | NCBI WGS metagenome assembly OUNK01 (sample SAMEA3914788, study PRJEB12502) | metagenome | biome: forest; material: soil | place: Canada | collected 2011-07-03 | depth 0.1 m | reverse complement strand
AGTTTTTGCAGCATGAAACCATCGCCGCCGAAAATGCCCGCACCCAATGATTGCTGGAAGCCCACGCCGATGGTGACTTGTGGCGTAGCGCAGAGAAAGCCATGACGATGCACCATGTATTCGCTGCTTGGGCTCACCGACACCGGCACAATGTGGCCAGGCACCTTGGTCGCAAAAGCGACCTCACCCGATGCATGCATGGCGCGATACTCGGTCATGAACAGACTGCCGCCGCCGACCACGCGCTTGAACATGCCCAACAAGCCACCGCCGCCGCCCATCTGCGTGTGCGTGGTCATCTGAATCGATTGGGTCATCCACGAAAGCTCCCCGCTCTCGGCGAAGACGCTTTCGTTCGGGTCAAGCTGTACTTCCAGTACGGGCATCACCGTACCCTGGATGCGGGTCTGCATAGGTCGTTCTCCTGATGTGGTTATTGGCCGATACGTCACCCTGGCGACAGGATGCGGGAGACCATCGGCAATTCAACAATAGCTTGTGGATATTACGCCTTGCGATACTCGGCAGCACTGTTTTGAACGTGCCTACCCCGTCACGAACAAACCTACCGTCAGCGCAATACCGATACAGACAATAGCGACGCGTAGCACCTTCTCGTTGATCCGGTGCAATAACTGGGCACCAATCTGGCCGCCGACGATCGCGGGGACGGCCACGCAGGCGATCAACGACCATGGAAGGACGCGAGCCTGCACCAGGAAAATCACCACTGCCGAGGCATTCATTACCGCCGCCAACACGTTCTTGGTTGCACCGGCCACGCGTACGCTCAGGCCTGCTGCAGTGAGCGCGGCCAACATCAGAATACCGATGCCGCCGCCGAAATAGCCGCCGTAGATAGCGATGCAAAACTGCACAACCATGGCAGCGTGTCTGCCCAGCGCCGGCTTGTCGCCTTTGCTAGGCGGTTTTCTGAAAAAGCTGCCCCAAGCAAATACGATCGTGGCAAATAGCACCAGATACGGCACGAGCCGGGTAAACACACTCACCGGCGTCACAAGCAATAACACAGCCCCGAGCGCGCCGCCGACCAGGCTGATCCAAAGCAGCATGCGGAACGACAAGCCTTGGGCACCCGAAACCTCCGCGCGACCAGCGAGTCCTGTCGTTACTTGGCCCGGGAACAACGCGATGGTGGATGCGATATTCGCCGCACGCGGGTCAAGACCAGCGAATAGCAGGGCCGGAAAGGTGAGGAAAGATCCGCCACCCGCCAGTGCGTTCTGCACACCGGCAGCGAACGATGCAAGAACCAATACCAGCAAAGACCATGTCGAGTGCATATCAACTCATCTTAAGGTAGTTCAGGAGCTCCGCAATGCTTCAAACCTAAGTCATATTTAGGTGAACCAAAAACAGATTTGCACTCACAAGTAAGGCAAAACCTAACATGTAAGGTAAAGCCTGATTTGCTGAACTGAGCATGCCATCTGGCACTGTATATAGACACACAGCGTAATTACCGTACCGCCAACGTCCCCAATCCCCACATCGACGCCATGCGCTTTTCGTACCTGTTAAACACGCAGGCACGCTGAACGGACATGTCTGCGAATTCTTACCGCCGTGCACTCGCGTTGGCAGGCAGTTTGCTGCTGGGCTTATCAGCAATTTGCAGCGACGCGCACGCTATGTATCCGCCCCCGCCGGACCCCTCCGACGCAACCGTCGATACCGATACAACCCATTGCCATCGTTATGACACGTTACAGCCGCAGGGCACGACTAATCCTTCGATCAGCACCTGCGAAACGATGTCGCCGGATTTAGGCGGATTGCGCGACAAATTGGCTGACAGCGGCTGGCTGGTTCAAGGGGGCACTTTCCTGGGTGGCACGTTCGACTTGTTGGATCATGGCCAACGCCCCCAGCTTTACATTGGACAAGACCCTACTTACCGTGCCAATACGTTCGTCTATGTCACCTACGATTTATCCCGATTAGGTTTCGCCGAGGCAGCGCAATTGGTGTTTAACGCGAATGTGCAGGCGTTCTCCTATGCGGGAGAAAACCCGACTGGCTTCGCTATCAACAGCCTTTATATCAGCCAACGTTTCAATGACGGGCGAGAACAATTGCAATACGGCTACGACGAATTGGGCAACGACTTTTATGGTTTTTCCCTAGGCACCAATTCGACGACATCACCGGCGGGTGTGGGAAGTTCGATCCCCTACGAGGTCGGATTCATCTTCAACAAGTCCGCGCCTGAACTCAATTTGCGCTTGGCTTCGGATAGCAAGCATTTTTATGATCGTTTTGGCGTCACTCGCAGCGTGGATCCCCAGGGACCGCAAGCGGATTGGGACAACAATAATTTCTGGGGCCTGAAGTGGCACATTCCCGGTGCGGGTGCGCTCTATATCAATGAGCTGGGTTATCAGATGGATGCCGCTGCTGGGCAATCCATGACGTGGGTGCGTCAGGGCGTGATGTACAACGAAAGTCGATTTCCCGACTTTCACGGTGGCTATTCCAATGGCAACTATGCCTATTACCTGGTCGGCGATTATCAGTTGATCCAAACCGATGCTGCGCAACCGTTCCACGGGTTCTACGTCAATGTAAAGGCCGACTATGCGCCGCCTGATCGGAACGTCTACACCGGGGATGCCGGCGTTACGTTTTACGTGCTCGGTCCTTTTGGACAGCCCTATGATGTGTTCGCGCTAGGTTACACGTTCGACCAATTGAGCAGTTCCTTTCAGCGCATGCGACAGGCAGGTGGTTTCACCGCCGTGGATTTCAGCCGTAACTATTCGCTGTCCTATGTCCACCGTTTGTCGCGTGGCATCTATTTATCCAATCAGCTGAGTTATACCGTTAACCCCATTCCCACACCGAAACAGCCAGCGTCTTTGACCTGGATGACTTCGCTGTCGTTTTCTTACTGAGTTGGAATTTTGGAAGACGAACGGCTCAAGGCTCGCTTAGGGTCTACCGAAGACGCGACCAGATTATTTTTCCGCAATGGTTGCGGCTACGTCACTTCCCTTGAGCGAGGGCAACTTGTGCATCGTCGGTGAATCGCTTCGACTCTTCTTCAGTCGGCATATTCGATGCGATCTGCGCCAAGACCTTCTCGATATCGTTGGAGCCAGAGAACGCTTCATCGCATAGCAAGGTCGCGATGGGGCCGAAATAATTCAACGCAACCTTTTCAACTATCTCGCGTTGCGTCGGGCCACTGGTCTTTGGTGTGATGCTCGGTGACGCCGCCGCCTTCGGTGGAGGCTGCGTGCTCGTTGGCGGTGCCACGCTCTGCGCGACGAGCTTAGGTTCCGGCTTTACAGGCGCTTGTGCCGATTGACCTTTCTCGAAGCCGCCAAGTAGCCATTGCAGCGCCGTCTCGCTCAAGGGTGACGCGTTGCTACTTGGGCTGATCGAGCCGGGCTGGAATCGTGCTCGTGCAGCGGTGACCTTGGACAATTGCTGCACCGCTTCGTCGTTGCGATATCTGCTGAAGATAACGTCCTCGATCCTGCCGTCCCTTAGCCGGATCGTGGACGAGTTGTTGCTTTCGGTGGCGATAAAAAAATACCCCGAAGTCTTCCTCTGCGTGAGCGCTTTGAGCTCACGCAGGACTTCAATGAGGGGGCGAAATTCACTCACCATCCTTGTTTCTCTCAACAGTTGTCGCGTTCAACGCATAAGGTCTGTCTGCTCAGCGTTTGCTGAGCCGGTCCATCGCCAATCGTACGCTGTTCGACAGGCGTGCGATGGCCCGGGCTAAGGTGCCTATTTCGTCCTTCAGGTTGACCTCGTCGATGGTGTGATCCCATTTGCCCATGCTTATGGCATCGGCCACGGACGTCAAATGCTGGATGGGCTGAAGCACACGGCTCCAGATCAGCACGGACTGCAGGCCCAACAAAAGCAGGCAAATGAGCAAACCGACGATGCCGATCCATAGGGACTGGTGCAGGATCACGCTGTTGATGTCGCTCTTTGGATAGGCTGAAACGAGGGTGAAGCCCCAACCCGGCACGTCCTGCTTGTCCACGCTCCAATCCGAGGGCTGCGTTTGGGCAACCTTCTCGATTTGGTCGGCGGTAGTCGTCGTACCCGTTTTCGAATAGAAGCGCAGCTTGCCCTTGCTGTCGAACAGGGCAATAAACCCAGAGGAAAGCACGTGGCTGTCGCCGATGACCGTATCTAGCGATTGCAGGTCGGTTTTATAGCCGACATACCAAATGCCAATCGGTTTGGGATGCGATCCATCGTAGATGGGCTCGTAGCCGGTTACGTAGGGGTTGCCAAGAATATCCACCACCCCATAGAACGGCAGCCCTTTGCGGATTTCCGCAATGACGGGGCCGTGCGGATCGAGCATGGTGCCGATGGCGCGCGATCCGTCGTCTTTCTTGACGTTTGTCGATACACGCACAAAGTCGTCGCCGGAGCTTGAGAAAAGCGTAGCGGTGCCGTCCATCGTGGTGGTCACGCCGTCAACGAGCTGAAAGTTATTGCCCTGAGGCTTGTTACCGAATAGCAGATCGTTGACCTGGTGGCCCGATACGGTGATCTGCGGGCCGGCGCTGGGTGATCCGAGTGTATCGCTTTCTTGACGAAGCAGCCGCATCGAACTCTGTACACGGTCCAGCATCACTGACCGTGTCACCGCAAAGAGGCTTTGCAACGCGGTGGTCTGGCCCTTAATAGAGGCCGTGGCCTCATTTTTCACCCGACTCGCTTCCATCATGGCTAGCACCACGGCGACCAGGATCACAACCACCACAACGAGTGCCAGCACGGGCAACAACAGACGCACTCGCAAAGAGTGTCGAAGCATTAGAGATTCCCCCTAGAACGTTTGGATGCGCCAAGCTGCTTTCTACTGGCACTATTGTTATTAACATAGGTTACGAAATGGATGCAAAGTCTGGTTATCCATTCTTGGCGCTATTCCTTCAGGCTTGTCCTGGATGGCCTCTCGCCAATCATCCGGATCGGCTCCGCACCTCGGGGCCGGGGCACAGTAGCTCCAGCCCGCGCCAGAGCCCCCCTGCCCGGTCGGCCTTATTTCTTGCACGATTCTCTAAAGCCGGCCCGTTTTCGCTTGTATTCGACCCTCCAGGCGTTATGAGTGGGATCTGTGGTCACTTGTGACCCCTCCCCCACTCACTGAGAGGATGTCTGCGATGGAATATCGACGTTTAGGTGCATCGGGCTTCAGCGTGCCGGTGCTGAGTTTTGGCACAGGAACCTTTGGCGGCAAGGGTGAGTTTTTCAGCGCGTGGGGCAGCACCGATGTGTCGGAGGCGCGCCGTTTGGTCGATATCTGCCTCGATGCCGGCGTGACCATGTTCGATAGCGCGGACATTTATTCGGCCGGCGCGGCGGAGTCGGTGTTGGGCGAAGCGATCAAGGGCCGGCGCGATCAGGTACTGATTTCGACCAAGGCAACCTTTCGGTCCGGTGACAAGCCCAATAACGTGGGTTCGTCGCGCTATCACCTGATCCAGTCTTGTGAAGCCGCGCTCAAACGCCTCGGCACGGACTACATCGACCTGTTCCAGCTACACGGCTTTGATGCGATGACACCCGTGGAGGAAACGCTCTCCACCCTCGATGACCTGGTGCGCGCCGGCAAGATCCGCTATCTGGGCGTGTCGAATTTTTCCGGCTGGCATCTGATGAAGTCGCTCGCCGTATCCGATCGCTACGGGTATTCCCGCTATGTCGCCAATCAGGCCTATTACTCACTGATCGGACGCGATTACGAATGGGAATTGATGCCCCTGGGGCTGGACCAGGGCGTCGGCGCGGTGGTCTGGAGTCCGCTGGGTTGGGGACGCCTCACGGGCAAGATCCAGCGCGGCCAACCGCTCCCCGCCACCAGCCGCCTGCACAAAACCGGTGATATGGGCCCGCAGGTCACGGACGATTACTTGTTCCAAGTGATCGACGCGTTGAACGACATCGCGCAGGAAACCGGCAAGACCGTCCCGCAGGTCGCGCTGAACTGGTTGCTGCAACGCCCCACCGTTTCCACCGTGGTGATCGGCGCGCGTAATGAAGAACAGCTGCGGCAGAACCTAGGCGCCGTCGGTTGGAACCTCACGGCCGAACAGGTCGCCAAGCTCGACGCCGCCAGCGTGGTGACGCCGGTCTACCCCTATTGGCATCAACGCAGTTTCGGCGAACGCAATCCGGCGCCGGTTTAAGGAATAACACCGAACGCTGCGGACATGGACGCCCGCAGCGAACCGCATGTACGCGAAAGAATCGCTTCATCGGTATGCTCCGCCGATATCCCCGTTTCGGCGTATGAACATGGAACCTCGTCTGGTCACCGATAGCAGGCTGTTGCCCATACTCAATGAGCTCAAGCCGCGCGAGCCGATCTTCCACCGGGCGGAACTTGGTACCACGCGCGCCGACTTCGAGGCCATGACTGAAGCCGATTATTGGGAAGTCGGAGCATCCGGTCGTCGCTACAGTCGAGAATATGTACTCGATGTGTTGGAGGAACGCTTCAAAGACCCCATGGACGATCCATGGGAAACGAGCGATTTTCACTGCATGGAAATCGCCGTCGACAATTACCTGCTTACTTACACGCTCAAGCAAACTGAGCGCATCACTCGTCGCGCCACGATTTGGCGTCGCACTGCGCAGGGCTGGAAAATCGTTTATCACCAGGGAACGGTGGTCGCCGATTAGCCGTGCTGCCCGCAAAGCAAAAGCCCGCATATCGCAGACTCTGGCGCCCTGCTATCCCAACGCGACTGACGAGGCCTCTGTAACAATGCGTTCAGATCAGGCTATGCTGTCGCGGCACGCAATTTTGGAGCCCGAAGCCACATAGGCCGCACGCAGCATAAAGCTGACGGCTATTTGACCGATATATTGGCAATGTACTGACACGTTTACCGCTGTATTCAGGCAATTTCACGGTATTTGTACCGCAGGTATTCGTTGATAGGCGCCATAGAGGCAAATCGGGTGGCCATGAGTCGAACGCTTCCTGTCCAAGCAAGACCTTTGCGCGAGCCGGAACAGACGGCATGGCTCGGCCGTCTGATAGAAGCCGCGACGCCGGAAGAAGTGGGCGCGCTGATCGAAACGCTGGTCCGGACACAGCCTGGGTGCACCCAGGCCAAGGTGCTTTGGCTCGATGCGTCAGTCGGTCACCGTCAAGCCTCAGAACGCATCGACGGCGCCCAACTCGCCTTGGCGCAATCCGCGCTGACCGCCGCAAACGGCATGCAGTCAACGCCCGACGGCAAACATTACGCACTGCCCCTGCTGAGCGAGGAGCATGTAGTGCTGTTGCTGACCCTTGCTTCCGATGGGTCGGCGAAAAACCTGCTGGCGAACCTAGAGCCCTATCTGCAACTCGGGGTACGCCAGCTGCACCATGCCATGAAGCTGGCCAATCTCTACGATTCGCACAGCCAGCTGGAACATTCGGAAAACCTGCAACGCGCGCTCTTCGTGATCTCCGATCTGGCCGGATCGAATCTCGACATGCCCGATATGCTGCAGGAGATCCATCGCATCGTCAGTGGGCTGATGTATGCGGAAAATTTCTTCATCGTCCGGTATCACCCCGAGCGCGACACACTACGTTTTCTCTATTACGCAGATACGCAAGACCAGGATCAGCCAGACACCACCCGCGACATGCAGTTGGAAGATCGCCGCCACACGCTTACGTGGTACTTGCTGACGCAAGGCAAGCCGCTGATGGGCAGCAACGAACAGCTGCTCGAGCAAGTGAACGGGCCCGTGATTCTTTCCGGCCCGGACAGCGATGACTGGCTCGGCGTGCCGATGTTGCATAACGGCAAGGTTGAGGGTGCGCTCGTCGTGCAGAGCTACGGCAATCGCACTGTTTATACGCGCGACGATCTTACGCTGCTCGAATTCGTCGGCAACCATATCCTTACCGCGCTGGAACGCAAAGAAAGCAAGGACGAACTTGAGCGACGCGTGCGTCAGCGCACCGAAGAGCTCGCCCAGGTCAATCGCGGTCTAAGGCAAGAAGTGCGTGAGCGTCATCGCGCCGAGCGCTTGCAGGAGGCACTGTTTCAGGTTGCCCAATTGGCTACCGCCGATATCGACGAAAATGCCTTTTATCAGCGCGTTCATACCGTCGTCGGCCGATTGTTGGACGCCAAGAATTTCTTCATCGCCCTGCTCAGCGACGATCGCACCAAGCTGGAATTTCCCTACTACTTCGATGCGGGTGTCCAGCGCACGCATGTACGCCCAATCGGCCGCGGGCTGAGCGAGTACGTCTTGCGCCGCGGAGAGCCCTGGTCGGGAACCCGCGAGGACATTCTGGCTTTGGCCAAAGACGGAGAGGTCGTGCCGCATCACATCGGCGAGCCATCCGCGTGCTGGTTAGGCGTACCGCTGAAAGTCGACGAGGCAGTTATCGGCCTGGTCGTTGTGCAGAGCTACGACAAGAACGCCAGTTATGGTGCCGCCGATCAAGAACTATTGAGTTTCGTGGCGCTGCAAATCGCCAACAGCATCTATCGACGACGCTCCGCCGCGGCCTTGCATCAGGCCAATCTTCGATTGGAACATCGCGTGGAAGAACGCACGCGCGAGTTGCGTGCTGAAATTGCACGACGCGAACAGATGCAACAGCAGTTGCATCACCAAGTGATGCACGATCCACTAACGGGGTTGCCGAACCGCGGTTATCTTCGCGAACGCCTCGACAGTGTGCTTAACCTGATTCAGCACGATCCGAGTCGGCGCTGTGCGCTGTTGTACCTGGATGTCGACCGTTTCAAAGTCATCAATGACAGCCTTGGACATCTCGCTGGCGACGAATTTCTGAAAGCCATCGCCATGCGGCTACTTACTCACGTGCGCGAACCGGACATGGTGGCAAGGCTTTCCGGCGACGAGTTTGCGATCCTTTTGGAAGATATCGAAGTCACCGCCACGGCCACCACGATTGCCAATCGCGTGCTGCAGGCTATCGCCATGCCGCTGCGCATATCCGGCAAAGAGCTGGAGCCTTCCGTAAGCGTTGGCATTGCCTGCGGCGACGCCAGTTATCTGGATGCCGACGAATTGATCCGCGATGCGGATATGGCGCTATATCAGGCCAAGCAAATGGGCCGCAAACGTTTCGCCGTTTTCGACGAAGCGCTCGCCAAGGACATGGTCGACGTGTTGGCGATGGAAAGCGAACTGCGCAAAGCGCTTCGACAAAACGAATTCGAACCGCATTTCCAGCCCATCTGCCGGCTCAGCGATGGCCATATCGTTGGCTATGAAGCATTGATCCGCTGGAATCATCCCCAGCGTGGCCTGCTGAAGCCGTCGGACTTCATAAAAATCGCTGAGGACAGCGGCCTGATCGAAGCCATCGACTGGCGTCTCTTTGAACTCAGCTGTCGTCTGCTTGCGCAAAAAATTCCTGGCGATCCGTTCATCACCTTCAACGTGTCGGCCTTGCATCTACGTCATATCGACTTTGATGCACGTGTTTTGAAGATGCTGGAGCGCACCGGCCTCTCTCCCGCAAGATTGATCACCGAAGTGACCGAAGGCGCGCTGCTAGATAATCCCGACAGCGTGCGCACCATGCTCGATCGCCTGCGAATGAGTGGCGTGGGCGCCGCACTCGACGACTTCGGCACCGGCTATTCCTCACTCAGCTACCTGCACTCGCTGCCTTTGCGCATGCTGAAAATCGACCGCGCTTTCGTGCATGAACTCGACAAAACCGGCAGCAGCAACAGCACCACCGTCGTCGCCGCCATCCTTGCGCTCGCCCATGCTCTCAATATTCAGGTCATCGCCGAAGGCATCGAAACCCAGGCGCAATTCGAAACCTTGCTGAGCATGGGATGCGAAATGGGGCAAGGTTATTTGCTCGGGCATCCTGCACCTATCGAGCAGTGGCAATAGTGTCCAACCCTCGGGACCCTGCAGTCATCCGAAATCATTGCAAGCGAGCGTGCACGCAACGACTCGTTCACAAAGAGCAAGCCGCAAAGCAGTCAAAACACGCACCTACAACAATGACCGCGTCACGCCTTCATCTTGCCGTGGTCATTCGAAAAGCTCGCGTCCTCGATATGGGTGTGGCGATTCTTTTCCTTAACTTCGCGCAGAAGCTCCAGCACGTGCGCGCGCTGCTCTCTACGCTTTTGGTCCTGTGCGGCAAGCAACTCCTGTCGTCGTGTCATGTGCAAAGGCGTCTGCTGTAGCGACAGCTTGGTCCGCGGATGGACGATGCGGGCAATGTAGTCGGACCATGCGCCGAGATGCCATGGAGAATGGGATGTGCCTGGTGTGTTCATGAATCGGCCTCCACCGCATTAAGGGTTGCTCGTAGCCGTTGCTCGGCTGCCCGGACTGTCAATGTGCACCTTGGATCGTTAGGCGTTCGTAATGCCGGCGACATGGAATTGATGACGAATGCACAAGCCAGATCAGACGTGCAAGTACCAGCCATTCGTCCTTTAGACACCGCTTCCTGCATGGCTATCCGCTTGAGCCATGCGGCCTGACCGGGTCGCTCAGCTCGACTGAGATTTCTGCGCGAGCGAATCTTTTGCCGAGGCATGAGTTGCACGAATCACGGCGGCAATAAGCGCCACGTCGTCCTGAATGCCGAAATCGTCGTCTTGGGAATAACCGAAGCGCACGATCACGAGCTGTTCGGAAGGAATGACGTAGATGCGCTGGCCAAGGAATCCGCTGGCGAAAAAGCCGTCTTTCGGAAAACCGTGTGCCACGCGCCAGGCGGCAGATTCGCTCGGGCCGTCATTGGTCCAAAAGCCCGCGCCGTAAGTCGAACCAAGCGTGGAGCGCCGCGACCACTCCACCCATCCTTGCGGAAGAATGCGCTGTCCATTTGGCGCGACGCCATCGTTAAGATAAAGCTCGCCGAAGCGCGCATAGCTTCGCGCTGGCGCATAGACATACGACGATCCGAAGAAAACGCCGCTACCGTCGAATTCCATGGTCACGCCGTTCAAACGCGCGGGCTCCAATAGTTCGCGTTCGGCGAAACTACGCATGCCGGCCGCGCCACCGCCGACGGTTTGCCCCAGCAGACGGTCCAGGATCAACGTATTTCCCGAGGTGTAGTCCCACTCCGTACCGATGGGGCGACGCAACGGGTTCTGTGCGGCATAGCCTGCCATGTCGTCCTTCAGATACTCCATGCGTCCCACCGGACTGAAGCCGGATGCGCTTTCTTCCACATCCAGGCCGCTGCGCATGCGCATTAGGTCTTCGATGGTGATGCGCCCGCGTGGATCGCCGGCAGCGGCCCATTCCGGGGCACCGACCGGTTGGTCCACGCGAAGACGACCTTGTCGAACCAGGACGCCAAGCAACGCATTGGTGAAAGACTTGGCTACCGAATAACTTAACAGCGGTGTCTGAACGCCAAAGCCTGGCGCGTAACGCTCGGCGATCACGTGGCCATTTTTCATCACGACGACAGCCTTGACGTCCTTGATCGGCTGCCCCACCCGCTCGTGGAACACGCGGTCCAACCCGGCGGTAATGATCGGGTCGCTGCTTACCACTGGCGCAGCGGGCGCAAAGCCGTCAGCGAGGGGCTCTGGCAGTAACGCACGAGGCTGCGGTGACGGTGCGTTGCCGGCGTACTCCAGGCGACAGCCGTAGCCCGGCGTGAATTCCGCCGTAGCGTGAAAGATGCCGGCGAATGTGGTTTCTACACGATGGTTGACACTGTCGACGCGGTACCGAACCAAGCCACCCAAACGCTTGCCGATGATCGGTTTCACCAATTCGTTGAGCGTGGCCTCTGGGTCCAGGCCTGCTACAAACGTCGCCGAACACAGGTTGTGCGCCGCCATGCCAGCGGCAACCTGGGCCGCCCGATCGGGGCGGCATATCACCGCCGCCGAGATCAACCCAATCAACGCTGCAGCGCCCACCCATTTAACGATGCGATTTGCCATAGCCCCATGCCTCGTACCCGGTTGTCATGGGAACAAGCATGCATTCGACGGACGCAACCCAGGAGGGAAACTGGGACGAAGGTCGGGATGGCCGGGACGAACACCGTGGTGGGATCGCGAGTTCGCCCTCGTTAAAGCCGCGTCAACAACCCAGGCGGCAGGTTATCCAAAAAACGACGAGTCCAGGTGACGCGGGCACCATCATCGAGAAGCAGCCGATATTCGCCCTCCGGCCACGGATGCACTTCCCGAATCGCCTCCAGGCGCACCAGCGCCGAGCGATTGATGCGCGCAAACCTCACTGGATTCAATCGAGAAAGCATGTTCTCCAGCGTGCCGCGCAAACGATAGCTGCATCCGTCCGCATACACGTCGAGATAGTTGCGACTGGATTCAATCCGGCTGATGCGATCGACCCGCAGTAAATGCGCACTTGCATCCGCTTGCACCAATACATGCTCGATGTAGTGCGAGGGAGCAGGAAGGGCTTCCAACAGACCATCGATGCGACTTCCCATATCCATCCTTGGAATCAGGCGTTCACGCAAACGCCGTAGCAATCGATCGAAACGCTCCGGGCTCACGGGCTTCAGCAGATAATCGAAGGCGTGTACTTCGAACGCCTGCAGCGCGCGATCATCATGCGCTGTTACGAACACAATTTCAGCGGGCAGCGGTTCTCCCAAAGCCTGCAATACGGAAAAGCCGTCCATATCCGGCATGCTGATGTCGAGAAAGACCACGTCCGGATGGTGCTTTGTAATAAGTGTCAACGCATCCCGCCCATTGGCGGCTTCGCCAATCATGGTTATATCGTCGAACATCGCCAGATAGCGTTTCAGCTTGTCGCGTGCTGGTGCTTCATCGTCGACGATAGCTGCGCGCAACGTCATGCGGATCGTCCCTCGTTATAAGGTAACCAAACAAACACGCAAGCCCCTTCTGTTTCGCTGCGTTCCAACCGAAAGCCCGCAGCATCGCCATAAAGGTGTTCGAGCCGCGCTCCGCTATTGCTCAAGCCGATGCCGTGGCCTCGATGCGTAACTTCCGGCTGCATCTGGGCCCGCGCGGAATCGCGAACATACAACTCAAGCCGTTCGCCGTTGCGCGCTGCCTTGATGTCCACGCGCCGAAGGGCCGCTTCGCCGGCATGCTCGATGGCATTTTCGACAATCGGCTGTAATAGTAGAAAAGGCACGCGGGCCGCATCGAGCATCGGCGCGGATTCGATGCTTACCGCCAACTCATCACCAAAGCGGGCGCGTTGAATATCAAGATAAAGCCCGAGCAAGCGCCATTCCTCGGCCAAGCTGTGTTCCTGTTCCGTCGCCCTCAGCGTGGCCCGCAACAAGTCCCCGATGCGCGATAACATCTCGTCCGCGACACGTGGCTGTTCGTACATGATTGCGGACACGGCATTAAGTGTGTTGAACAAAAAATGAGGGTTGAGCTGCAGCCGCAAAGCATCCAGGCGCGCCTCAGATAACGCCGACTCCAGTTGCACCGCACGCAGTTCGCGCTGCTGCGCCTCACGGTAGCGATCAATCAACCACAGCACACCTGCGACGAGGAGGTAATAGAAAACGTCGCTGGGAAACTCCATCAAATAGCGCCACGACATGACGCCATAGTCGTAATGGCCGTAGCCAAAAAGCTGAAACAAGGCGAGACGCGAACCCCACATCAGGCTGGTATGAAGCACGGACAACACGACCAACAGAAGCGCGTGGCATGCATAGCGCCGCCAGCGACCCGGCAGTTTGCGAATACGCCGAAGCGCCGCGATCAAAAGTGGAAGCAGCACGCCAAAGCTCAGACTGCCGGTCATTTCTTCGACGAGCTTCGGACCAAAGCGGACCGGCACGCGGTCCGCGACATCGTTTAAATAGCGATGCAAGGCATCCAGGATGCCTATCAACACGACAATGCCTAGCCATATCGCCAACCAAACCCGGGGGCGATACGGTGTGCCAACACCGTCTCTCTCGACGGATTCGGGAAGCTTCAACATGACAGGTCAAATTTCGCCATGGCAATGTTTTACCACGTGCTCAAAATCTCTAGCTACTGCATCGTTCGAGACACAATTCCATGGACATGGGCGCGGCATATCATCGGATTCGAACGGATCGTATCGCTCCGATCATCCACTTGGCGGCTATGCAGCCGACCCAAACGGCGTATTCTTGTCGCTTGACCTGAAAGGATGACGTGCTCCCCACGCCCATGATGACGGTCCATGATCGAGCAGACCGTCGATTCCCACTTATAAGGGCATGACCATGGCTCGCAGCTTCGACGCAATCATCATTGGAGCCGGTCAGGCCGGCCCTTCGCTCGCGGGCCGATTGACCGCTGCCGGGATGACGGTGGCGCTGGTCGAGCGCCAATTTCTCGGTGGCACCTGCGTCAACACCGGCTGCATGCCGACAAAGACCCTGGTGGCCAGCGCTCGCGTCGCTCATCAAGCGCGGCGAGCCGCCGACTATGGCGTCGTACTGAGTGGCAGCATCGGCATCGACTTCCCGCGCGTGATGGCGCGTGCACACAAAGTCACCGAAACATCTCGCGGCAATCTCGAACGCTGGATCGGAGGGATGGACCGCATGACCTTACTGCGTGGCCATGCTCGTTTCGAGCAACCGAATGTCTTGCGCGTAGGTGATGAAACCATCACCGCGCCGCGCATTTTCATCAACGTCGGCGGCCGAGCCAACGTGCCGGATATGCCAGGCGTCGGCGATATCGACTACCTCACCAACACCTCGATCTTGCAGCTGGATACCCTGCCCCAACACCTCGCCGTGATCGGCGGCAGTTACATCGGCCTTGAATTTGCACAAATGTTTCGCCGCTTCGGCGCCGAGGTGACGATCGTGGAGCGCGAACCGCGATTGATCGCCCGCGAAGATGAGGATGTCTCCGATACCTTGCGCACGATACTTGAGGCCGAAGGCATCAACGTACGTACGAATGCAAATTGCATTGCCTTCGCGCGTCACACGGATGGCGTTGCCGTAAAGGTCGACTGTACTTCTGGTGCTCCAGAGATCATGGCGAGCCATGTGTTACTTGCCGTGGGTCGCCGGCCCAATACCGACGATCTCGGCCTGGATAAGGCCGGCGTCAACATGGACAAACGCGGCTACATCACCGTCGACGACACGCTCGCCACGAATGTGCCTGGCATATGGGCCATGGGTGACTGCAACCGTCGCGGCGCCTTCACGCATACCGCCTACAACGATTTCGAAATCATCGCTGCCAACCTGCTCGACGGCGATCATCGGAGCCTGTCATCGCGCATTCTCGGTTACGCCTTGTATACCGATCCGCCACTGGGGCGCGTTGGCATGACAGAAACCCAGGCGCGAGCCAGCGGCAAGCCATTGCTGATATCGAAACGCCCGATGTCGCGCGTCGGGCGCGCCGTTGAGCGCGATGAAACCCAGGGTTTCATGAAAGTGGTCGCGGACGCCAAAACGCACCGCATCCTCGGCGCCGCGATACTCGGTATCAGTGGCGACGAAGCCATCCACGGCATCCTGGACCTGATGAATGCCGACCAGCCCTACGAGACGTTGAAATGGGCCGTGCCGATTCACCCGACCGTATCGGAATTGCTGCCCACGCTAGTTGGCGATCTCAAACCGGGCTGATCACACTCACTGCTTTGCACCGACGTAATCGACGCGCCAGATCGTGTTGGAGCCATCGTCCGTCACCAGCAACGAGCCATCCGGCGCCGCGGTTACGCTGACGGGTCTACCCCACACTTGTCCGCTCGGCAGTACGAAACCGGTTAGAAAGTCCTCGTACTCGCCACTTGCCTTGTCGGTGTGGTGACGAGGAATGCGGATCACTTCGTAGCCAACGCGCGTCGCCTTGTTCCATGAGCCATGCTCGGCCGCGAACAGATCGCCGTCATATTCCTTGGGGAAACGGCTCGCTTCGTAGAACGTAATCTGCAGCGATGCGTTATGCGGCTGCAGGATCACGTCGGGCGTGATCACCTTGTCCTTCAACTCCGGATGCTTACCGGCATGGCGCGGATCCTGATGTCCGCCCATGTACCACCACGGCCAACCGTAAAAGCCGCCTTCGCGTACGGAAGTGATGTAATCAGGCACCAGATTGTCGCCCAGGCCATCACGTTCATTAACGGTCGTCCACAACTTTCCGTTTTTCGGATCGATGGCGATACCGGAAGGATTGCGTATACCTGAGGCATAGATGCGTTGGTTTGAACCATCCGGATTGAAGGCGAGAATGTTTGCGCGATTTTTCTCGGCAGGGGTGGTATCCGAATCATCGACATTGGATGCGGAGCCCACGGCGACAAACATGGTTTTACCATCGCGCGAGAAAGCGACATCGCGGGTCCAGTGCCCCGGACCATGTGGCAGGTCGACAACATGCTCGGCCTTTCCAGTCGCCTGCAGGTCGCCGTTTCGATAGGGAAAACGAACCACCGCATCGGTATCGCCCACGTACACCCATTGCGGATTCGGCCCCACCGGATAGAACGCTATGCCGTAGGGCTGATTGAGATGTCTGGCAAACACCTCGGTCTGCTTGGGCTTGCCATCCGCGGTCATACCGCGGAACACACGAATCTGCCCGCTGCCGCTCTCGGCCAGGAAGATGTCGCCATTTGGCGCAACGCGAATCACGCGCGGGGTGCCGAGGCCATCTGCAAAAAGGTTGACCTTGAATCCCGTGGGCGCGATGGGCATTGCACCTGCGGGCCGAGGCACCACGGTCGGGCCATTGCCAGCAGAACTTGTTGCGTAAGGCGCGGGCAAATCGTTGACGGTAATCTTGCGCACGTTGCCGGGCGCTTCGTAACGGAAGTCGGTGAAAGGCGGCTGCGGTGGCGGCGTGGTGATAGGCGATGCCGTGGCTTCGCTCTGCGTTGTCGACACGGTTTTCACCGTTGGCAGCGCTTTGAGGTAAGAAACAATCTGCCACCGCTGCTGTGCTGGCAACGCGGCCCAGGACGGCATACCGTTGCCCACCGAGCCTTGGGTGATGAACCAGAACACTGCGCCATCGGTCGCCTGTTGCGTGGCACCGTGTGCCAAGGCCGGAATATTGCCGCCGCCCTGCCCGCTGCCTCCGTGACAGCTGGCGCAATGCGCGGCATACAAGGCAGCACCCGCTGTAACCGCCGTCTGACCGCTGTAAGGATTGGCTACGGAAGCCGCGGCGCTTGGTGCGTCATGGAAACTGGAGGCATCCGCGGCTGCGCAAGTACCTACGACCAGCGAGCCGATAAGGCATCCCGCATACAGGGACAAAACGCGGCGTGATGACACCGATAATGCAAAAGCTTGCTTGACCAAGGTCTGTCTCCAATCGCGTTCAAAAGATCGCCGTGACGTCATCCTTGTCGCCAAGCGCCTCAATGCCTTGTCGGATGGCCGCTTCATTAGCCCGCTGGGCCAGTGCCACCACCATGCTTTATACCCGCGCCGATCCAAACGACGTGAAGTATCACTACGGTGCACCGCCGGATTGTCGATCCGGAGACGTCAAAGATGGATGCACGATGCTGCGAGAAAATTGCCTGATCGCGTGAGACCCGCCTTAAATTTAGCCGCCCCTTCCATCCCAGACCGACGTTGGGACACCTTACCGCTTGTATCCTTTGCGCTCCAGGCGACGTCAAGGACTTACGATGTACAAAGGTTCCTGTCACTGTGGTGCAATACATTTCAGCATCGAGGCGACCATCAGCGAATTGACGACCTGCGATTGCTCGCTTTGCGTGAAGCGCAACGCACGCATGGTGAAGGTGCCGGAAAAAGCGCTCACCCTGCTGCAAGGCGAAACCGACTTGACGCTTTACCAATGGAATACCCGTCGCGCCAAGCACTATTTCTGTCGCCATTGCGGCATCTACGTATTCCATCGCAAGCGTGCGGCGCCCGACCACTTCGGCGTCAATATTTTCTGCCTGGATGATTTCGACGCCACATCTATACCGATTCGCGCAACCGAAGGCGCCACCATGACGGTGGAAGACCCGAACGCCCGCAACGAATGGCCAGGGCCGCGCGTCAATACGGGCCCTTAACGCACATTCGCGGATTCCGGCAACAAGGCCAATTTAGGAATTTTCCGATACCTCTCAGACGCCCCACCCTCGACACTTCACGCAAATCACGCTGGAAAGGATGCCTTGCGTCGAATAGTCAGGGGTATTTGCGATGTGGCATCAACGTCATTCTTCCATAGCTTCCAGCACCATCCGGCACACTGAAACACCATGGGCCTTGCCGCACCGGATAGAGCTCGATCAGCCCGCTGACTCCTTTCGCACCCACTCATCGGCAACGCCCGCAAGGGCGACTCGCGTGTTGCCACGCGCTCGACTCGGCGGTGTATCCGATGCATATTGATGTGCCCAACGATGTGCTCGCCAAGTGGCAAGACATTATGGACACCATGGCCAAGATCATCGCCGTGCCGGCGGGTCTTATCATGCGCATTGTCGATAACGACATACAGGTATTCGTCTCCAGCAAGACGGAGGGAAACCCCTATCGCACGGGCCATCACGAAGTGATGGTCGGTTCCGGCCTGTATTGCGAAACGGTCATTCGCAAAGACGACATGCTGCTCGTGCCAAATGCGCTCGAAGACGACGAATGGAAGAACAACCCGGACGTCAAGCTCAATATGATTTCGTATCTTGGCTTCCCGATTCGATGGCCCGACAAGACGCCATTCGGAACGATCTGCGTGCTGGATAACCAGCGCAACGACTATTCGGAACTGCACGAAAACCTCTTACGCCAATTCCGCGATGTGATCGAGCAACACTTGGAATTGATCCAGGTCAACGTGCAACTCGGCATTGCGAAGGCAGAGACGGAGGTCATGAATGCGCAGCTCAAAGTGCTGGCATCGACGGACGGCCTGACGGGCACCATCAACCGCCGGCGTTTCGATGAAATTCTCGATCAAGAGTGGCGCCGGGCGGATCGCGATCACTTGCCACTCAGCGTGTTGTTGATCGACGTCGATCATTTCAAGCAATTGAACGACCACTACGGCCACCTACATGGCGACGATGCGCTGAAGATGGTCGCGCGCGTGTTGATGGCTATGGCCGGAAGGGCCGGCGATGTCGTGGCGCGTTATGGCGGCGAGGAGTTTGCCGTACTCCTGCCCAACACGACCCTGCACAACGCAGAGCAACTTGCCGAATCCATACGGCGCGCCATCGCGCGGACCGTGCTTTTCAATGCGGACGGCCGTGGCGTGACCGGGACCGTATGCGTTGGCATAGCCAGCCACATCCCGGGCACCACCGACGACGCTTTTCGCTTGCTGCAAGTGGCGGACAAGGCTTTGTATCGCGCAAAAGTTAATGGCCGCAATCGCGTGCAAGCATAATCAGCCAGGCCATGCCGATTCACGAATAACACTGCAGAAATTGCCACGCTTGAAGTCCGGCTCCTTATCGGCGATCACATCTGCTTTCACGTTGCCAAAGGTGGTTTCCGGTTTGTGCCGTATACCGTTGTAGAACGTTTGGATGATGTCTTCCTTGAAATGATCGCTGCGGGGATGTGCACGCACGATGGCGTCGCGTTCTTGCGCGCTGTATTGGTTGTAAGTCAGGCCTAGCACGTCCATTTCCACGCCCGCCGTCACCAGGGCAACCACGGGGTGCATGTGTTGCGGAATGCCCGGTGTTGTATGGAGAGCAATCGCCGTCCACACCGTGTCGACTTCCGCCCGATCGATACCGTGGCTGCGCAGGAAGTCGCGTGCGGCGTTAGCGCCATCCACTTCGAAGCGCTCGGTAGCGCTGCTGTGCTGAGGAGTCAGGCCCATGTCGTGGAACATCGCACCCGCGTAGAGCAGCTCAGGATCGAATAACAGGTCGCGCTGCTTTCCAGCCAGTGCGCCGAAGTAGTACACGCGGCTGGAATGGTGGAACAGCAACGCCGATTCGGTATCCCGCACCAACTCCGTGATTTCGCGTGCGAGCTGGGTGTCCGGGATCGTGACGCCATCTATGTTCAATGCCATGGGAGATCTCCAATGTGCGGGGGGGGCCACCATTTTTGGCCCAAACGAATTTGGCATCAAATGACGTAGTACGCGATATACTGCCATTATGCGTTTCTGACGGACGCGGAGGACATTGATCGACATGGCAAAGACAATAGCCATCCTGGCGTTGCCGGGTGTCCAGCTCCTGGATGTCTCCGGTCCGCTCGATGTATTCGCACAGGCGAATATCGAAGCGGCTCGGACGGTTTATGCGCTGCAAGTCATCGCTTGCGAACCTGGCGCCATCACCAGTTCCTCCGGTGTGCGCATGTTGCCGGACCGCATTGCGGGTGATTCGGACGAGCGTGTGGACACGCTGCTCGTCGCGGGCGCGCCTCATGCGGCGACACTCCCGATCTCCAGCGCAAACCTGCACTGGTTGCGCGATATGGCATCCCGCTCCCGTCGTTACGGTTCGGTATGCACCGGCGCATTCGTATTGGCCGCAACAGGACTGTTAGAGGGAAAGCGCATCACGACGCACTGGGCGGCCGCGGCAGCGCTCAGGCAAACCTACTCCACCGTGGTCGTGGATGAAGACGCCTTGTATGTGCGCGACGGCAACTTACGCACGGCGGCCGGCGTAACGGCGGGGCTTGATTTGGCTTTATCGCTAGTCGAAGAAGATCTGGGACGCGATATCGCCATGCGCGTGGCGGGACAACTCGTGATGTTTTTCAAGCGCCCGGGTGGCCAAATGCAGTTCAGCCGCAAAGGTGAAACACGCCCGGCAGGACGTTCGGTATTGCAGGAAGTGCAACGTTGGATCGTCGCCAACCCTGAGCTGGATCACAACGTGGCCAGTCTTGCAGAACACGCAGGGCTCAGCGCTCGACATTTCGCGCGCTTATTTCATACGGAAGTCGGTACAACACCAGGTGCATGGGTGGAGGCCACACGTATCAGCGCCGCCCGCACGCTGCTGGAATCGGAACATGGAGCGCCGAAGCAAGTCGCTGCGAAGTGCGGATTCGGCAACGTCGACACTCTCCGACGCGCTTTCGTCAAACACGTCGGTGTGACGCCGGCCGAATATCGAAAGCGTTATTTCCCTGGAGCGTAGGATTGATCCTGCTCTGATCTGCGGCGATTTCGCTTGATAGCTTTTATCTATTGCCGATCATCGAACAATCAATTTTAAATTCAGGCTATCGCCATCTACCGTGCAGCCACGGGCGCCACAAACACGCGCCTGCCCGACAAACCCCTGCATGGTGATTATTTATGAGCAAGCTCACGACTGTGTTCGGCGCGCCCGTCGCCGACGACAACAACACGATGACCGCCGGCCCGCGTGGACCAGCCCTGCTCCAAGATGTGTGGTTCCTGGAAAAACTTGCGCACTTCGATCGTGAAGTGATTCCTGAGCGTCGCATGCATGCCAAAGGTGCGGGTGCCTTTGGCACCTTCACGGTTACCCACGACATCACTCGCTTCACCAAGGCAAAAATCTTTTCCGAAGTAGGAAAGAAAACCGAGATGTTTGCGCGATTCTCCACCGTTGCCGGCGAACGCGGCGCGGCGGATGCGGAACGCGACATCCGTGGATTCGCGCTCAAGTTCTACACGGAGGAAGGCAATTGGGATCTGGTGGGAAATAACACGCCAGTCTTTTTTATTCGCGACCCACTGAAATTTCCCGACCTCAATCACGCCATCAAGCGTGACCCGCGCACGGGCATGCGCAGCCCCGACAACAACTGGGATTATTGGACGCTACTTCCCGAGGCGCTGCATCAGGTCACCATCGTGATGAGCGAACGTGGCATCCCGCGCAGTTTCCGCCACATGCACGGGTTTGGAAGTCACACCTACAGCTTTCTCAATGCATCCAACGAACGGTTTTGGGTGAAGTTCACTTTCAAGACCGAGCAAGGCATACAGAATCTCACTGACGCCGAAGCTACTGCCGTGATGGGCGCCGATCGCGAGAGCAACCAGCGCGACCTGTTCGAAGCCATCGAGCGCGGTGACTTCCCGCGTTGGACACTGTACGTGCAGATCATGACCGAGGCGGAAGCGAACACCTATTCCATCAATCCCTTCGACCTGACCAAGGTCTGGCCGCACAAGGACTATCCGTTGATCGAAGTGGGCGTGATGGAATTGAATCGCAACCCGGAGAACTTCTTCGCAGATGTCGAGCAGGCCGCTTTCAGTCCGTCATCCATCGTTCCAGGCATCAGCTTCTCCCCGGACAAGATGCTACAAGGGCGGCTTTTCTCTTACGGGGATACGCAGCGCTATCGGCTCGGTGTGAATTACGCCCAAATTCCGGTCAACGCACCAAAGTGTCCGTTCGCCAGCTATCACCGCGATGGCGCGATGCGTGTGGATGGCAACGGCGGTCGTTCGACGAACTACGAACCCAACAGCCGTGGCGCACTTCAGGCGCAGCCCGATTACTCCGAGCCTCCGATGAACATCGATGGCGCGGCCGCACGCTGGAATCATCGCGAAGACACCGACTACTTCTCGCAGCCGCGGACGCTGTTCCGCATGATGACGGCGGCACAGCAGCAAGTGCTATTCGATAACACGGCGCGAGCCATCAAGGGTGCATCGAAGGCTGTTGTCGAGCGGCATATTGCCAATTGCAGCCAGGCTGATCCGGCCTATGGCAACGGTGTCGCTGACGCCATCGCCAAGCTAGGGTAAGCCTGTCGGCGAATCATCGCCTGTTGGAAGGAGGGGTCATGTAGTTGTGATCCCTCCTTTCTGAGGTCATCCAACTATCCCGCAGACGCGCTTTTGGCGCGTGGAAAAACAAACCACGAAAGGCTAATTGGGTTACGCGCGGCCAGGTGCCGCGTTGCGCGTGTTTGTGACGCTAATTGCCTCCGGCCGATGGTCGGAAACTGACACAGAGAGCACTCCGCATGCGATGCCAAGCAACACCAGCGCAGCACCGGACGGCATGTCGGAAAGCAGCCTCGCCAGCTTGGCAGCCCCGTACCATGAATGAGGATTATTCATGAAGGAACAAGCTTCCGCGCAGTAGCCCTGGACCCAAAACATAACGGTCGGCTGGCTGGTCCAATAACCATCGTGAAGCCATTTCAAGCACTGAAAACCGAACCATAGGGCCGCTGCCATATTCAGGATGACGGCAACCAACCACAACGCAAACGCCAAGGCGTCCCGTGCCAGTTCGTCAACGCGTGCCATGCTCATTAGCTCTGCCTCACAGATCTATCGTCCGGACCAGTGAGGCATATTTCATGCCAGTAACAGCGTTTTTTATGACGTCTTCTTAGGTGCGGCGTGCGAACCTTGGCGTCGACTCAGGACTAAAGATATACCGACCTTGGTCGACCAGCAGACCATTACGACACAGACAAACTGCGCTGTCGGCAAGATACCTTAGGTGTGGTTACAACGTTCAATCGCTGCCTGCCGAGCCCTGTCGTATTCCGACTGACTCATCGCTCCGCTATTCAATGCATTTTGCAGATCGGTGAGTTGCTTGCCGCAATTGTCGTCATTCTTGACGACAGTCTTTGTGCCTCCACACGCGGTCAGCGCGATACAAAGACCGAACGTCAACGTTGCCAGCATAGGCTTGATCATGTCGTGACTCCCAGGCAGCCAGTGAAGGGCGGAAGATGCTTGCGATTGATCCAATACCATCCCGATCGATAGTAAAGCGATGTCGACAATCGAAGCTGACTGGGATTTTTCTAGCGCGATACTTCACGCAAGCACGACATTCGCTCGACGCATACACGACATCACATACGCTCAATGAGTTGAGCTATCGCGCATTGCATGACTCATCGCTAAATGGCTGCAATGATCGTGGCCACACGTGCCATCTCCTGACATGTGCTTACGCGGTGGCCACATGAGAACACGTCACGTAGCCCATCAAGCGGCTAAACGTATCTCGATCCTCTATGGCAAAAGGATCCGTGGCTCGCATACGTCGTATCAAACTAGATTCCGCAGCCACTGCACGAGCGGGCTCCAGAACGGCCCGTGCTCGAGTCTCGACCACAGATAGATCGCCACGCAGAAAACTACGATGGCGGAAATGACGATGCCCTCGATCGTCTTGCCCAGCATCGAAAGAAACCGATTCATACGACCCCCTGATCGGCCGTAAGCCGCAAAGTACGCCCTGCCTCAATCCTAGGGGAACACTTGTTAGAACTTCGATTGAACCAGAGAAAAAAGGGGTCAAATGGACACACGCCGGGCTTTACGGAGATGCCTATTGAGCCGCCCTGCTTCTTAGCCAGTCATTGCCGCGGTACGTTCGGCTTGGCTCTTTTGCGTCATACATCGCCTGATCCGCCTTATCCAGCAGATGAACGAGTCCCTCCCATCTTCCGGATAGATGGCTAAACCGACACTGGCGTCCAGCGGTATTTTCTTCTGCTCGAATTCAAACGGCTGAGCGATGCATTCGGCAAGCCGCTCCATGCGGTAACAAAGTTATGCAGAACTTACATAACGCGCAAATGAGCCGTAAGACTGCAATCAACGACGCTGTAGAAAATCACGTATGCGCTGAACTAATGGTTCGCTCGAAGCATGCACTGGCGCCGCGTAAGTTGCGATCTTTCGGTGGATTAGGCTTTGGCTTGCCTGAACCGCTCTTTCAAACGTGCCAGCGACAGTCTCATCGCCTGCAATCAACGGAACCAAGGCGACATGAGACAAGGCGTAAACCAGGCAATGTGCTCGCGCCGTGGCCGTCGCCGAATACGCCTTACCTGTCACCAGGGCAACCTCACCCAGGTATTCGCCAGCCCCGAGATACCCAAGGAAAAGTGGCTCTGCTTGCGTTTGTTCGGTAGTCACTTCGAGAAGGCCGAACGCAATCATGTACAAGCTCGCGCCGCTGTCGCCCTGTTTAAAAAGGATTTGACCGGGATCGAGATGCTTGGCCACCACGGATGCTGCAAGACTTCTAATCGCATCACGGCCTAGGGAAGCAAAGAGCGACGTCGCCAACAACATTTCCTCAGGGGTGAGAAAGCTCTTCTCCGAACTCTCATTGGCCGAATCAGGTGATCGAGGCAGCGGCGTTAGCAAGTTGGAGAATTGCAACTGCCTATGAATAAGCACAAGCAGTTGGCTCTGCGCCGCAGCGAGTTGGCCGGACGTGGATACATAGAAAGAGACGGTGTAGGTCGTCCGCTTCGCACCGATGTGAACCATGCTGGTCGTTGCTTTGGGTTCTCTGAGAAGCAGAGGACACAGCAGAGCAGCTTGTCGTAGCAACTCCAATATTTGCTCGGGCGATATCGCGTTGGCGCATTCCACCGACACCGAACCCGATCGGCGAGCAGTAGGACGGCTCCGGTTGATAATTTGCGATTTGGCGACAAGTGTATTGGGAATAATCGCGATGTCTCCGGCATCCGTCTGGACATGGATGGACCTCCAATTCACCTCGATGACTTGCCCTGAGGTCTTCCCATCCAGCTCAATGTCTTCACCAAGGCCAAAGGGCGATTCCAGGTCAACCGCAATTCCCGAAAACACGTCTGACAGTGAGTTCTGCAGCGCCAAGCCAAGAACGATCGCTACGACGCCGGAGGTCGCGAGCAGCCCTTTGACCGGCACGTCAAACACTGAATTGAGGATGATGAAAGCGGTGACGATAAAAATTGCTGCCGCCGAAAGGTCGGAGAACAACTTCGACTGTCTCGACGAATGTCGCCGCGCCAATAGTCGCGGCACGTAAACAATCAAGCGAGCGCAAAGTATCCACCACGCCGTCAAAAGCACTCCAAGCAAATCCACTGCTTGCGGCGTAGCGCCGGTAGGCCGCGAGAGCGGACTGATCATCCGGTTAAAAAGCACCCCCGACACAACGAGAAACGCGACCGCATCAAAAACGCAGCGTTGCCACATGCCTCCCCTACGAACAAGGATGGCTCCAACGATCAGACCCACCAGCACAAGAATAAGCGTAAGTTCCGGGTGCATCTACGCTGTCCACCTTCTGTTGCAGATAGGGGCCTGGGGCATCACTGACTGTCGACATGATAGTAAGCCCGCGGATGCGCGAACGCTACGCGTGGACCGGCCCCGTCACCGCGATGCCCATCAATCCGCCACAACCGTCTGCAATAACTTCAACCCATCGGCGATTCATCCTGATATGAGACCACTGATGGTCACATGCCAATCGCCATGGCCGATTCACCTTGGCGATGGACCGATGGCGGCCGCTTACTCATTGTCGTTGATGCCGCATCATGCACGTTAGGCATTCTCCAAAACGTTCCCAAAGCACTCGATGGGCAACGCCGCGAGCACCTCGAGAAGATCCACATCATCGGCTCAGCAAGTTGGGTTGAAGAACCGCTGCTCAAGCTCATCATCAGGAAGAAATTGGCGCGCGCCGTTCTTCCGCCACATGTCCGATGAATTATCTCCAGCTCGCTGACACATCCCATGAGGTCGCTGACCACATCGTTGACCAGGCGATTGTTCTCTCGGAGCAATGTGCTGCGGGGCGGCCAGCTATCGCGGTTTGCTTCATCCTGAGCTTGTCGTTTCAGCGCCCCGTGACGAGCGCGAAATCACGCCGGCAGACAGCTCAATAGCGTGATCGGACAATCGAGTAATAAAAAAACCCGCCTGAGTGGCGGGTTTTTCTAGTCTTTCTGGTCCGTATCGGACGTTGTCGGACTATGTAATGGTGCCAAGAGGGGCATCACATAGTGCCTTGAAAGCACTGGTGTACAACGATTTGTGCTTTGCGGTTTTTCAAGTTACCGTCAAATCTACCGTCAGACGTTCCTTGCTAGACCCTGTCCGCCTGCCCGGCTACTGGTCTCCCGCAGAGACCCGAACGTCGACGGTTTTCCTTCGCTGTCGTTGACCCACATGCTATCCCGCCAGCAGACTGGTACACACCTCGCATGGGGACGGGGCGGTCTCGGGGGAGCGATGAATACCTTCACCAGAATATTGTCAGCCGCAGGCTTGTTCGTCTGTGGTCTGACGCTTGCGGGCTGCAATGCAGCGCCTACCGACAATACAGCTGCGGACAACAGGCTTCAGGCGCTCGAAGCCAAGGTGACTGCCCTCCAGGCTCATGTCGATACACTGCAGAAGAACGCCGCGGACGACAAGACGCAGCGGTACTTGGCTAATTTACTCGCCAATGCTGAGAAAGTCGGATACCTCACGCCGGGCGCAGACGGGTATGCGGCAGTCCGGTACGACTTGGGAACGCTGACGGTGCAATTGGCGGACGTCGAACCTTACGCCAACGGATCGCGGGTCATCCTCCGCTTCGGCAATACGCTGGCCGCTACGGTCAACGGTCTAAAGTTGACGATTGATTGGGGCACAGTAACCGACCAGGGGCCGGATAATGCGCACCAGAAATCCAAGGAAATAACCTTTTCTCAGGATCTACGTTCCGGCACATGGACATCCGTTCCAGTAGTGCTCGAAGGCATACCGCCTACCCAGTTAGGTTTCGTTCGCATACACGACGTTACTCACACGGGTATTTCGCTGCTTCGATAATTCATCATGAGTTAGTGGCATCGTCCAAGTGACCTAGCGGCCTTCAACCCGTGCGAACCTAAGCAGTGCGAACCAGTGCATCGGCCTTGGTCTTAGACCCAAGTTCACGCCCCCAGCCATCACGTTTGGCGGCGTTCAACCCGTGGTAACCGCACTGGTAACCAGTCGCCTGGTAACTACTTCTAGCCGTGACAACCTCACTGGCAACCTCACGCTTGGAGACCACGCACACGCGTTTACGGAGCGTCGATTGACGATCGCACTTTATCGCACTGGGCAATAAACGTAGGTCGAGGCTTGCTGATCACTTCGAGTCATTTTCGGACGATTGTGGACCGCACCGCACCCCGCTGAACGCTCGCGTTTGATAAACGTTGATTGTTTTTCAAAGCAAGCCGTTTGCTACTTCTTGCTATTTTAGTAAACCGGTCTTGGCCCCGCATCCCATGGGGTTGTTTTTCAAATAGCTTCGCGCGTGCGCGTATTGGGTGCAAAACTCAGGATGGCACTTGATCGCACTTTGCGATAACGGGACGAGCAACGCGTTGGCGCAGGGAGCATCTATTTCTGTCTACTTTAGACAAGGTGGTCCGTTTCTGCCTTTGGGTTGCGGAAGCTTTTCCGCGGCGACTCGGAAAGCTGACGGATGCCATATATAGGAGCCCAACCGTCAAACTCCTAGCGCTGTAGTATTCCTACAGCGCTGGCGCCCACGATCACAGCGCTTGATTACACCTCTGGAACTTCATTAAGCAGCGCCGTGTTGCTCGGAGCCGTGCCGTCGACCGCGACACCTACGATATGGGTGTAATACACGTTGCCGCGCGTATCGCCATCATGGATGACCTGAACTGCGGTGTAGAAGCCACCGGGGTCAAGGCCTGCGACCTGATCACCAGCCTGAGATCCTGTAATCGGAAACCGTATGGTCGTGCTCGTTAGAAGTGAATTATCGAGCTGAACCTTAGAGCCCGCCCGAATCATTGGATTGAGCAGACAAGTCATATTGATTCCGCCAATGGTTTGCGTCGGCGTACCGATCAAACCGCTAGCCGGACCGATTATCGGGACAGCGCCAGGAAACGATTGGCCCTTTGGGAGAAAGTTGAGTTGCCCGTTCTCGATGCTCCACTGGCAACCTTGTTTGAGCGCGAAATTCCTTAGATGTTCGCGGGTTTTGCCAAAGCATGAAAAAGCGTCCACTGAAGGATTGCCGGCGAAGGTCGGCTTATAGCCAGCCGTGATGCCGTACGGCGCCAAATCCTGCAAGAAGCGGTTATATACATCGTCCGGTCGATATCCCTGCGCCAGCGTCCAATTGCTGTACGCATGGTTGAATGCTTGGTCTCCATCCTGGGCGCGGAGTGTTAGGAACGTAGTCGTCGCGTCCTCTTTTCCTCGCTCGAGATAGGCGATCTGCCCTTGAAAGATCAGGGCGGCGTTTCCTTCGTATCCCGCGCTGAGCTCGATCATGGTGAACTCGTTTTGGATCTTCTGCGCAGTCGCATCCGACAGGTTGTAAATGGTGAGCTCTGCATATTTGAGTGTCTGCGCTGTCGAGTTGCGGACGGTGAATCTGAAATGCAGCTCCGAGAAATCGAGCGCTTCAGTCTGGTTCCCGATCTTCAGGGTGGTTTTACGCAGATATTGAACGGTCATGACGTATGCCTCGCGAATTTGGTGTTAGGGATAGCGGGAAGCCCGCACTGAAGGTTCATGCGCTCACCCGATCGGCAAGGCAGCAGAGGTAGAAGGTGAGGATGGTCTGCGCGAGGGGATCGCCATTGCCGTCCATGTGATCGGCAGCGAGTGCGACCTGGTCGGCGGTGGCCTGTAGTTCTTCCAGTGGCAACTCGTCGACGACTTCGCGGGGTATGCCCATGCTGGCGCCTACGATTCGCAACCGTGCGCGGATCGCGTGCAGCGCCAGCAGTGTGGCCTTGTGTTCGGCGAGGGCTTGGCGGAGTTCCGGAGTGAGGCTTCCGGCCGGCGCTTCGACATGCAGGCGTTCACCGCGGACCTGTAATCGAATGCCGGCGCTTTGACATTGGCGGATAAGGTCGATGGCGTTCATACCTCGAACACCTCCGTTCCATTCTTGTCTACCTCTTTGCTTTCGCCGGAGTGGGGTGCTTTATCCGCTACCACGCTACTTTGGCTTAGTGGCGCGGTTTGCGAGGCATCATTATCCGCTACCGCATCCGCTACGTTTTTTGCTGATCCGCTACCCGCTACCTGATTCCGCGAACCTTGGGAGGTAGCGGGTAGCGGCTGGCCAAAATTGGTAGCGGAAGGCGTAGCGGATAGCGATTCGTCGAAACCCGCACTGCTATGCGGTTGTAGCGGAGTAGCGGATAAAACAGGGGTGGCTGGCGAAAGATAGCGAGCGAACGCATCGCGAAAATCGCACAGGTCGTAACCCTTAGGAACGGCCCCATTCGACATCTTGAGATTTTTGGAGCGAATGCCGAACTCGCCGAGCCGTGCGGACAATTGACGTGGGGAGATCGGCTTCCCGCGGTTCCATGTGGCCCAAGGCAATTCGTCATCGTTCGTGAGGTGTTCGATCAGCGTCGCACTGGCCAATCGGGATACGCCCCTCCGTTCGAACACGTCCTTGATATCTCGCAGCAACTCGACGCCAATGCTTGGTGTCTCTTCCTCGATGCCATGGAGTGCTTGAGCAGATGCTCGAGCCCTTCCTGGCCATTCCCCACCAGCAAGGTCTGCGATCGCCAGCAACGGCTCCCAGCAGTCCTGCGCGCGGTCGTTTAGCCCGATGGCTGGCGTGGGCCTGGCATTGGCAATGGCGTACCGGTTGTCATCGGCCCAACGAGCGATACGCGCCTGCACGCGCTTCCAGACTTCTGGATCCGACTGCCGGATATTCGCGACGTTCTCGCCAGCCACCTTGCGACGCATACGTAAGGGTATCGATCGATCCTCGATCGTGTCGGCCAGCTTGCCAATGCCGCAGACCACTTTGGCACCCCAGGTGCTGAATTGCGTGGGGATGTGATCGTCACCTACCGTGCGAATGACAAAGGCGGTCTTGCGATACAGGCCGCAATTGATCAAGCCGCGAGCCTCTTCGTTATCTCGCAAGAAGGCGTCGGCCTCATCGATCAGCAAGGTCGGCTGCCACATCTCCATGCTGCGGAACAGGGCGGCTGCGGAGATGTTGCTGGCATGCAGCGGGCGGCAGACCAGTTCGGACATAGCCGTGAGCAATACCGTCTTACCGCAACGCTTCTCTGGCGCCGTGATGTGCGCCAGCGGCGATACCGTCAATACGTCCATGCACCAGGTATGGATGGACCACAAGGCGGCTGCGACGATGGTTGGCTTGTCCGCGATGACGTGTGCCTGGATGACCCGGCAAAGCTCCATCATGAGGTCGGCGCCGTCGACGGGTTCGAGCGAGGGCTCGATGTTGGGGAACATGGCGCTGGCGCTTTCGTCTCGCTCAGGGATGGTGAGGCGGTCGAGCTGTCCCACGATGGCCTTGGCTTCCTTAGCTTGTGTACGGATACGTGCATAGCCAGCTGGATCGGACGCACGAACCTCCTTGATGGCCACCAGCACCTGCTGCTCGAAGATCGCGCCGGGATCGGTAGCCAATCGCGATAGAGCTTCGCGCACCGTTTCTGGGATAGATGTTGTCATCGCCTCGCGTGCGGCAAGATCATCAATGCTGGCGCTATAGGTCTCAGTGGCCACGGAGTGCCTCCTGAGCATCGAAGATGCGCAATGCGGCTACCTTGAGGCGCGTCAGGTCGGTGTCGCCCAGTGGCGCACCCTCTCCGAGCTGGCGGGCACCGATCAGCACCACGCTGGCCTCAGTGACCAGGACGTCCAGAGCAGCACGCCACTTCGGAAGCAACGCCGCCTGGCGGAGCTGGCTCCGTTCGCCGGGTGACATGCTTTGCAGATCGCGCCGGACGAATAAGTCGCCTACCTGCAGGCCGACCGCGGCGAGGACATCCTGTACTTGGCATCCCGCGAAGCAATGAAGCAACAACGTACCGTTATCGCCTTGGGCGATTGCGAGCGATGCGGATTTGCCATCATGAGCGGGGCAGCGCGCGCGCCAACCTTTGCCAGTAGTGATGACGCCTTCTAGACGTCCGAGCAGTTGCTGCGACGGATCAATGTTGATGTTAGAGTGAGTGCGTCCGCCAAGACGACTGTTGCTTCTGGAGCCCGCCCCGTGCGGGCTTCGTCGTATCTGAGGCTGGCTCATCGCACCACCCCCGCCGCCAGCACAAGCAAGATCGCCAGCAGGAATACCGATAGCGCGAGAGGAGAACTACTAGGCTTCTTCATGCGGCGGCCCTCTCGATCAAGGCACGAATGTCCTCGACACGCCACGCTGTGATGCGCTCGCCCAGCTTGACTGGCTTTGGATAGCGGCCTGACCGAACGCCAGCCCACCAAGTTGATTTGCTTACCGGAATGAGCGCGGGGATCGCGGGAGAGGTATCCGTGTTCCTCTTACCAATGATCTGCGGCAGGCGCAGATAGCCAGTTTCGTGCATTTGCAAAGCCATGTTGCTTTCCCTCGGCCCTTATTGGCCGTCGTTGAACATGGCTTCGTATTGTTTACATATTTTTGTCGGCGTCTTGCCCGTGTGCCGCGCATCGGCTAGCCATCGCTGTGCAACGGCTAGGAAGGGTCCGGGGTGTTACGTAGCGCCTTTCGGGCTGCGGAGAACGACATATTCAGTGATCCGCATTCTTCTTCGGCACAACGATCCCGACTGCTGTACTTGCCGGATGCCCAGGCATCGCGGATAGCCTGTTGTCGCTCACGGCTTCCGCCTGGCTGGTTGTGCCTTACCTCAGCGGCTTTTGCTCCAATTGCGCTGAATGCCTCGGCGCGCTGGCGCTTATGCGCAGCTTCCGCGAAAGCGACGAGGGTGAGCGCATTGATTGGATGATCGCGCAGATAATCCTCAACCTCATCCAACGTCATTTCGTGTACTTGACGAAGCAAAGTTTCAGCTTCGTTCTCTGCGACAGTTAACGATTCGATCATGGGCTTAACTGTTTTTAGAAAATCCGCGAGCTGATTTAATTCAGCCGCCATGGGAAGCGGCTTTTCGTCGTTCGACATGCGCGCACCTCTGCGCCCTTCAAAGGGAACCGCGCCAGCTACGGAAGGTGCGTAGCGTTCAGTGATCAGCCTAGGCGCGGCGTTAGGAGTTTATCGCTATTACAGTTCGCTACCCGCGGCGTTTCTCGCAGCGATCGCTTCACAGATCGTATCGTGTAGAAGCCAAAGTACTCCGTCCTTGACCTTATTGCTCCAGAGTTCGAAGGGCTCTAAACCATCTCCATAAAGCATCGCCGAGAGTGCTGCTGCCTGGTGCAGTTTACGATCGAGCAAGTCCTCACTACTCTCATTTTTGAGAGTGTCACCGAAGTCATGGCTGGCAGCGGTAATAGCGATATTCTCTGGTTTCATGGTCATGATTCACCTCTGGCTAAAAAATTAAGTCATTGCATCAATTGACGCGCGTGGCGCGGCCAAATGTCAGCGCCATCCATGCAGTTCGGCAAGCTCCGAGACCATGTCCCGAACTGCCCAAGCAGCTCCGGAAATGTCACCTTGCTGGGTATCGATCATGAGACTCAGGATTGCATCGGCCTTTGTCAGGAGCGCGCTCGTCCTGTCGATGACATTGAGCTTGCTGGCGTCGATGTCGGTGTCTGCAAAAGCGTTCATGTATTCCCCTCCACGGTTGATTGACCACCGAGCCATTGCGGCAAGGTGGCGGACGTGCAGGGTTGGCGAACCGGCTCAGAAGGCTACCGGCCAGCCCGGAGGCTGCCCCACACGCCCACCGTAAAGTGGGCATGACGCAACGGACACAAAAAAAGCGCCATAGGCGCCGTTGCGCCTTCTGAAAATCAGGTCGCCAAACCTGGCCCCCGAATTGGCGGGGACGGCTATACGCTACGCTTGATTCTGGCGTAACGTCAAGCGGTGGTCTATGCGGAGTGAAGCGGAAAGGCTGTGGGATAAGGCAATACGTCGCATCGATGGCGAACGCGTCGATAAAATACGACCCAAATTGCCAAGGTCGCTTTCGCAGGCCGACTACCTTGTTCGCAATCGGAACACAATCATCGAGCTGAAGACGCTTGAAACGGATCGGTCCAGGTCTGATGGTTTCACAGAGAAGATGTCTGACATCTATGCCAATGCCCTGCGTGATAGGCAAGTTAGGGCCCTTGTGTATGGCACGGCTCAGGTGTCAAGCAGCCAATTTGAAGGTGAGTACAAAAACTGGGTTAGGAATGCTTTCGAATTACCACTTAAAGCACTCATTATCGAAGCACAGAAACAGATTGCGTCGACCAAGCTAGCGTTAGGTCTGCGTGACGCTTATGGGGTGTTAGTTGTCTACAACCAAAATCATCCGGCGATAGCTATCAGGCATGCCCGATACATGCTGCATCGATTCCTCACGCCAGAGTCATGTCCGGACATAAATGAAGTGTTTTATGTAGCCAAGAGGTTTGATGATCAGATGACTCCCGTTTGGCTGAGACATGGGCGATGCCCACATGTTTCGCTGGCGAGCACGCCACTAGAAAAACATTTACGTAAAGCACTAGAAGAAGAGAGCGAGCACCATGTTCATTTCTCAACCCTGTACGCGTGACCTATCTTTCAATCGGCTTTGATGGAGCTCACGGTGATGCTCGATCCTATACGCCAATCGGCTCAGGCATTTGGGCATTCCGCACCGACGTTGCATTGGTGGCTTTCGCTTACGGCGGCGGACCAGGGAGCGTGGTTTGCTGGCATGGGGGCATTTGCAGCGGCTTTCGTCGCGCTTTTAATCAGCGGCCAGGACCGTCGTCGGCATAACAGGGAACAGCGCGATCGAGCTGACATTTGTGCCCACTATGTAACCCTTGATCTGCAACGCATTGGTGACTCGATCGTTAGGCTACGAAGTGCGCTGCTTTCGATTGATCTGACCAAACAGGATTTGGGGTACATGCACGAGATCTATTCGATTCAGAGATGCGTCGAAGAGATAAAAGTCGTGCGAGAGCGAATTGATATGGAGCTTTTGCTCATGTTGCCCGCAAAAGTCGGCCAATCGGTTGCGTTGGCAATTGGCGGCCTTCCGTTGGTTTGCGACGCTGCTTCAGAAGTTGCTTTTAGAATGACTCAAGCTGACGAAACTATAATGCAGTCCCAAGAAAACTTTACGCTGCCAGCAGCGATGATCAGATCAACCATCGCAGGGTTGGCGGCCTTTTTCGTATGGCATCGCGACCGCTTTCCTGAGACAAGGGGCAATGTGTCCGAACCGACCCTTCGAATGCTCGGGGATAGCTTTGGTCCGATCGAAGCTATCGAACCAGAGCGAGAGTAAAAAACTAATGCGCCTGATGACGACGCAGAAATGGGCCGAGAAGTATTTCGACAAAGCGAGCAAACCATCAGAGGTTACGGTGCGCCGCTGGCTCAACGAGGGCAAGTTGCCTGGCCGGAAGGTCGGTGGCACATGGTACGTCGACGAGCATGCATGGCTGGCCGATGGCGACGAGCTTGTGCTCCGAGTATTGGAAGATCAATAAATCACGGTGAGCTCACGCATGACTAGCATTGTCAAATCTGCTATCAGCTGGATGTCAGCGCATCCGCATTCACTAGTATGTGCTGCCCTGGGACTATTTGTAGGAGTGCTGCTCAAAATCCCGACAGGATGGGCGCTCCCTGACCCGACAGCGTCGTTGGTCGGCGCATTTGCAGGTGCAGCTGCGGCAGTTGGAGGCGCGCTCTGGGCAGCAAATGCAAAACAGCATCAGGAGGACGCAAAGGACGACCTACGCCGAAGACATCTAGCATCAATGGTGGCAGCTGCAATTTTTCCTGAAATAGGCAGTGCTCGCAGAAATTTTATTGTTATTGCCGACCGTCTAGATGAGGCAATCAAAGACGCGGATGCCGGAAATTTAACTGGAGTCTACGCAGTACTTGCAAGCTCCACGTTAACATCAGAAATGTGCGAAAAATTCATGGACCGTCTTGAGGCCTTTGGCTCTGATTCAAGCCAGGTTGTCGAAGCCGTAGGAGCGATTCTTGACCTCGGAAGAACCAATAGCACACTTATCGAACCGATCGAAAGCAACGGCTGGACAAGTGAGGCGCGAGCTATTGTTTTGATACAAGCAAGAAAGGCTCGCCTATATGCTGATGCTCTAGCTCGAGCAGTAATCACTCTATCCAAATATCATCCACGCCCTGAAGAGGTGGTTAGCGTGGCGTCGTGGCCCACTTCAAGTGGATGAACATTCGCACATGAAAAACCCCGCGAGAGCGGGGTTTCTTATGCGTGGCATGGCAACCTGCCTGCGATCTGATCACTGAACTATCACGCAATCATTCAACATAGGTGAGTCCATAATCCTCTTGGAGCTTTCGCAATGCAGAGTAACTACCTGGCCTTGGCGTAAGTTGGCGGCCGCAGGCTTCTGATCATCCTTCAGCGTAGCTTGCAGCTCGCCAAATTCATCGCCAGTGTTGAATTTGAGCACTGCGCTATCCGCAAAGTCTTTGTCGATCGATGCAACCGGCGCAGTGAGTTCAAGAATATGGCCTTGTAGCTGATTGTCAGTCGCTACTTCGTTCGCCTTATAAGCTTGATATAGACCAGTCGGCGTCACCTTTAGGATGCTTTCGTGGGGTGCCGGATCTGGCTGAGCGGGAGCGTTTGTGGAATCAGACGATGATGATTCGTCCTGATGCGAACTGCCCAGATACATCAGAATGCCTACGATGCCGACAACAACTAAAAAGACTATGGCGCATCCTGAAGTCTTTTTCTTGGGTGGTGCTATCGCAGGGCTTGCGGTCGGTGGAGGAGCGCCTTTGATTGGTCGCCCACAATTAGGGCATGCAGGCGCTTCAGAACTAATGTTGTTTCCGCAGTCCGGGCATACGATGAGTCCCATATTTTTCCCCTGTCCTTGATTGAAAAAGAGCCCCTCAATTAGGGCTGATTGTCTTTTATCCAGCCCTTGCTTTGAACGCCACGACCTGGGCGCCAGCGCGCAGGCCGTCTAAGTAATCCGCCCACGCCTGCATCATGCGTTTGCGATCGTCCAGATATTTCGCTGCGTAGTTGTATGCCCCCTTCACTTCGTTAGGCTCAGCATGCGCCAGCTGGCGCTCGATCGCACGTTCGTCCCAGCCCATTTCGTTCAAGCGGCTGGACGCCATTGCGCGGAAGCCGTGACCGGTCATCGTGTCGCCGTCATAGCCCAAGCTGCGCAGTGCGATGTTTACCGTGTTCTCGCTCATTGGACGGCTTGCACCACGCAGACTTGGAAATACATAGCGCGCCTCTCCGGTCAACGGTTGCAGATCACGCAAGACAGCAATGGCTTGTGTGGATAGCGGCACCAGGTGATCTGCCCTCATCTTCATTCGCGCGGCAGGAATGCGCCACACAGCACCATCCAGGTCGATTTCCGACCACTCTGCACCGCGCAATTCGCCTGGACGGACGAATACGAGCGGCGCCAGCTTCAATGCTGCATAGGTCACGGGCTGGCCGGTGAAGCCGGCGATATCGCGCAGCAGTTGCCCAATTTTCGCCGGGTCAGTAATGGCGGCATGGTGCTTGTGCTTCACGCGCTTGACGGCCCCGCGCAAAGCAGCGGTGGGATCGGCATCGACCTTCCCTTCCAGGATGGCGTACCGGAACACCTGCCCGGCTTTGATCTTGGCGCGACGTGCGGTTTCCTGTTTGCCCGCAGCTTCGATCTTGCGCAAGGCATCCAGCAGCACCCGCGACGTGACGGCTGTCAGTGGTAGATGGCCAATTTCCGGAAACAGGAAGGTCTCAAACAGCCACCGATTCTTATTGGCGGTCACCTCCGCCACTTTTTCGTGCTCGCGGGCCATCCATTCGCGGGTGACCGCCTCAAAGGTGTCGGCCGCGGCTTGCTGGGCTTCCATCCGCTGGCGCTTGGCTCCCTGTCGGTCGGCGCTTGGGTCGGCACCTTGGGCCAGCAGCTTTCGGGCTGCGGCATGCTTCTCTCGGGCTTCGGCAAGGGTCGTGTCAGGGTATGTGCCCATGCTTAGCGTCTTGCGCTTACCGGCAATGCGGTAGTCCCATCGCCACCATTTGGAGCCGTTCGGGTTCACCAACAGGTATAGGCCGCCCCCGTCCGCCAGCTTGTACGGCTTGGGGTCTGGCTTGGCTTGTTTGATATCCAGGGCGGTCAGCGGCATGACGGTAACTCCCGTGTCGGCGGGGACACTTCAGGGGTAGCTACCGCCAAACCTACCGCCACTTGTCGGTAGATTGCAATGGACGTAACTGGACGAGACTGGACTACGGGCAATAAAAAACCCGCCTAAGTAGCGGGTTTTTCTAGTCTTTTTGGCCCTTAATGGACGTTGTCGGACTATCAAATGGTGCCCAAGAGGGGACTCGAACCCCTACGACTTGCGTCGCTACCACCTCAAGGTAGTGCGTCTACCAATTCCGCCACCTGGGCAGGTGTTTTGTTTTAGTGCTTACTCGACGATGGCGCCGCCGGAGCGGTGGCTGCCGGGACGTCACCCTGCTGCGCCTTGGCCGGGGCCGGCTGGGCGACTGGCACGTCGCCGTTGCCTGCTGCCGGAGCGGTCGGGGCCGGGATCGCTGCCTGCGGCTGGGCCGGGGCACCGGGTTGCGCATTTTGCGTGGCGGCGGGCTTGTTGCCAAGCGTTGCCATCACGCCAAGGTCGCTGTTGTTGGTGTGCTGCTGAACCAGACCGCCGTGCATCTTCAGGTAGATGCCCATGCCGAGGCTGAGCGCGAAGAACAACGCTGCCAGCACGGCCGTGGAGCGCGACAGGAAGTTGGCCGAGCCGCGGGCACCGAAGACCGTCGCAGAAGCGCCAGCGCCAAAGCCGGAACCAGCATCGGCGCCTGCGCCGCGCTGCATCAGGATCAGCACGATCATCGCGGCAGCGATCAGGATGTAGAACACGCTGAAGATGACGAACATGGTGTCTCGCGTAGGGTTCGGTGTTGCTCAGTGGGCGGCGTTGCAGATGGCGAGGAAATCGGCTGCCAAGAGTGAGGCGCCCCCGATCAAACCTCCATCTACGTCCGGCTGCGCGAAGAGCTCTGCAGCATTGGCCGCCTTGACGCTGCCGCCATAAAGCAGCCGAGTCAGACGGGCAATCATAGCATCCCCTTGCGCGAGTTGGCTACGGATGAATGCATGCACGCTCTGGGCTTGCTGAGGGGTGGCGGTGCGGCCCGTGCCAATAGCCCACACGGGTTCGTAGGCAACCAGCGCGGTATCGAAGCTGGCAATGCCGCAATGCGCGATCACCGCTTGCAGCTGGCGAGCGATGACCGATTCAGTTTCGCCAGCCTCGCGTTGGGCCAGCGTCTCGCCAACGCAGAGAATCGGGGTCAGGCCAGCGGCACGGGCGGCACCGAATTTGAGGGCCACCCGTTCGTTGCTTTCGGTGTGGTACAGGCGACGCTCGGAGTGGCCGACCAAGGTCCATTGCGCGCCTACGTCGGCGATCATCGCGGCGGCCACTTCGCCGGTGTAGGGCCCTTCCCCTTCGTGCTCGCTGACGTCCTGGGCACCGAAGCCCAACCCCGAGCCAGCGTGGGTGGCGGTCAATCCAGCGAGATAGGGAGACGGCGGAAAAACCAGCACATCGATATCGGCCGGCTTGCCCCGCACGATTTCCTGCACCAGGCCCTCTGCCATCGAGCGGCTGCCGTGCATTTTCCAATTCCCTGCGACAAGCTTCTTGCGCATGGCCGCGTCCCCTGCCGTGAAAGCTGGCAAGCTTAGCTATCGCCCTCTGGCGCGGCAACGCACCCCCATCGTTAAGGAACTCGATTCATGACCCAAGCTCGCCCGCTCAGCCTCATCACCGGGGCCTCCGCCGGGATTGGCGCCGCCTTCGCCCGAGCCTTGGCCGCGCGCGGCCATGACGTGGTGCTCACCGCGCGGCGAACGGATCGCCTGGAAACCTTGGCTGCCGATCTACATGCCGCCCATGGCGTAAACGCTACGGTGTTGACCAACGATCTGGCCGCGCCGAATGCAGCAGAGCAGCTTTGCCAGGACCTGGACCAGCGCGGGCTAAAGGTGGATTGGCTGGTCAATAACGCGGGCTATGGCGTCCCCGGCCGGTTCGATCAAAACGAGTGGACGACGCACGCAGACTTCCTGCGCGTATTGGTGACGGCACCGACCGAGCTGGCGTGGCGACTGATTGGCGGAATGCGCGAACGCGGCTACGGACGCATCGTGAATGTCGCGTCGCTCGCCGGACACGTGCCCGGTTCGGCCGGTCATACCCTATACGCGGCGAGCAAGGCCTACATGATCAAGTTTTCGCAATCGCTGGCGTTGGAAAACCACGATCTTGGCGTGCATGTGTGCGCACTCTGCCCCGGCTTCACGCGTTCGGAATTCCATGACGTTACCGGCACGCGTCCGCTGGTCAGCAAGATGCCCAATTTCATGTGGCAAAGCGCGGAGGACGTCGTGCAGGAAGGCATCCATGCCGTTGAACGTGGCGACGCGGTTCATGTCACCGGGCGATTCAATCGCACGGTAAAGAGCATGTTCAAACTGATGCCGGACAAGCTAGCGCTGCGGATGTCCGCGAAGCAATCGCGCCGCTATCGGGCACAGGATGCGTCGCCCTAACCGGCGATAGCACGAGCGAGTAGGAATGCGGCCGCAGAAGCGAGACCGCCAACCAGTACGGTTTGCACGGCGCCACGCAGCATGCCGATGCCGGTAAAACGGCTCTTGGCCGCACCGAACAAGGCCAAGGCCAGCAACGTGCAGATGACCGACACACGCAGTGCCGGTTGCAATCCGTCGATCAGCATATACGGCGCCAGCGGCACCAAGCCGCCAATTATGTAGGCGCCCCCAATCGTCAGCGCGCTGCGCAATGCGCGACCGGGCTGCGGCTTTTCCAGGCCCAGTTCAAAACGCATCATGAAATCCACCCAGGCTTCGTGATCCTGGTGGAAATGGGCAAGCACCGGTTTGCAGGCTGCGCGATCAAGACCGTATTCGGCAAAGATCTGCTCGATCTCGTGTTCTTCTTCACGCGCCAGCTCGCGCACTTCGCGCAATTCGCGTCGGCGCTCGGCGTCGTAATGATCGGCATCGCCGCGTGCGGCAAGGTAGCCCCCAAGACCCATCGCAATCGCGCCTGCGGCAATTTCCGCCACGCCCGCTACCACCACAACACGGCTTGCTACCGCTGCACCGGAAAGGCCTGCTGCCAACGCAAAGGGCACGGTGAGTCCATCGGCCATGCCGATGACGAGATCGCGTACCACGTCGGACGCGGTGAAATGTCGTTCGGTGTGATGATGCTTGGCGGCCATGACAACGCTCCCTGGAATGCGCGCAATGTAGCCGCAATCATCGATGGATGAGGCAATGAGAAACACACGCATTGCCTTTCGCACCCGCAGCCGCAGTGCGAAAGGCCAATGGCGAGTTGGATTAGATCAGCTTGATTTCGCGCAACCGCTGCATGAGGTATTCATGCGAGCTGATCGAGCTGTCATAGCGGCTCGGATTGTCCGGCGTAATGCACTGCGATAGCGGATCGAGCATCACGTCGGGATTGGGATGCAGGAAGTACGGCACCGAATAACGCGGCTTGCGCGCATTCGCATTCGGTGGGTTGACCACGCGATGCGATGTCGATGGGTATACG
>OUNK010000045.1_pt3 | contig 41330 bp, 40 predicted proteins | sample 1755341 | NCBI WGS metagenome assembly OUNK01 (sample SAMEA3914788, study PRJEB12502) | metagenome | biome: forest; material: soil | place: Canada | collected 2011-07-03 | depth 0.1 m | reverse complement strand
GCTCGATCTGATGCTGCCCGGTCGTGACGGCCTGGATATCTGCCGCGAGCTGCGCAGCTTCAGCGACGTGCCCATCATCATGCTTACGGCGCGTGTGGATGAAATCGATCGCTTACTCGGCTTGGAGCTTGGTGCCGACGACTACATCTGCAAACCCTTCAGCCCGCGCGAGGTCGTGGCGCGCGTCAAAGCACTGCTACGCAGAGCCCGTATGGGTGCTGAGCATTACAACTCAACGCTTCGTATCAATGAGGCCACCCATAGCGCGATTTTCAATGGCGTTGCGTTGGAGCTGACGCCGGTAGAGTTTCGATTGCTCAAAACACTGGCTTCCGCGCCCGGCAGGGTATTTTCACGTGACGGTTTGCTCGACAAATTGTATGTCGACCATCGCGTGGTTACCGATCGCACGGTCGACAGCCATATCAAGAATCTACGCCGCAAACTCGAACAGGCGGCGCCCGGACAAGTTCCAATTCGCTCGATCTATGGTGTTGGGTACAAGCTGGAGATCGATTGATTCTGGGTCTTCGCTCGTCGTTTCCATGCACACGGAAACGACGAACGGCATATGCATGCTCTTCTCACGCGATCCGTTTACGAACCAGTTCTGGTGAAATCCGTCGTCCAGTTTGTCTCCCATGTTTTACCGCCGTCGCCCGAAAACGCCTGTTCCCAATGTGCGGTGGTCGATGAAATATTCGACCAGGTAAATCGCACCTTCACCGGCTTGCCGCGCAATGTGTCGTCGGAATAGAAAACGCCGACCCCGTTTATGAAACGGCCTTTGACGGGCGGATCGAGCGGAGCAAAAGGCATGCGGCCATCGAGCCACCAGATCGCCCATTGGCCGGTGACGTCATCGTAGGCGCGCAACGTCACGCCACGATACGCACCACCAGGAACGTTGAAGATGCTTTCGTCTTCGTTGGCGTGGCCGTTCATCAGCTCATGCATGGTGAGAGTGCCGTCGAATTCCACCCAGTCGTGGCTACCGGCCAGACGCTCCTTCAACTTGCGGTGATGGGCGCGCCAGGTTCCGACAAAGAAGTCGAAATCGTGCAGCCCCGAGAGATTCGGCGCAGATGGTGCCGCTTTGGGGCTATCTTGGTTTGCGAAGGCAAGGCTGACCGAGCCCATGCCAATGACGGCGGCGATAACGACAAGCGTGGCGTAGAAATGTTTCATGTGCAGGCCCTCGTCCAGTTGTGCGAACATCTTGTCGCGCTAAATATGTCACCCGATGTCATGTATTTTTGATGGGGTCGAAAATGCTGGCGAGCCGTCTCCTGTCTATCCTGATGCTGCTGCAAACGCGGGGCCGCATGAGCGCGACCCAGCTGGCGGCAGAGCTCGAAGTCACCGCCCGTACGATCCATCGCGACATCGATCAATTGAGTGCCGCGGGCGTTCCGGTCTATGCCGATCGCGGCCGCAACGGCGGCTTCCAGTTGCAGGATGGCTACCGCACGATGCTGACCGGCCTCAATCAATCCGAGGCGGAAACGCTATTTCTCGCCGGTCTTCCCGGCCCCGCGGCACAGATGGGGCTTGCGGATGTTCTTTCCACCGCACGGCTCAAGTTGCTGGCGGCACTTCCGAAGAACATCCAGCCGGGCGCGGAACGCATTGCCGAGCGCTTTCATCTGGATGCGGGCGGATGGTTTCACAGCGTGGATCAGCTGCCGTCGCTGCCCGTCATCGCGCACGCCGTGTGGAGCGAGCGCATGCTTAGGATGCGCTATTACCCTTCCGGCGAAGCCGATACGCGGATACGCAAGGTGGCGCCACTTGGTCTCGTGCTGAAGAGCGGCGTCTGGTATCTCCTCGCGCAGAGCAGCCGATCCATTTGCACTTATCGCGCAGCGCACATTCATGATGCTGAAATAGGCGACGAGACATTCATGCGCCCGAAGCAATTCGACCTGGTCGCGCATTGGGAAAAGAGCGTGCGCGACTATGAGGCCAGCGTCTATCGCGACTACGCCGATGTGCGCCTTTCCCCGGCCGGCCTCAAGCGACTCAGTCTGCTCGGCCCCTATGTCACCAACTCCGCCTCGAAAACTGCGAGCAAACCCGATCGAAAAGGTTGGATTCGATGCCGCCTGCCGATCGAGTCGATGGAGTTTGGCATCCGCGAACTGCTGCGGCTCGGCGATCAGGTAGTCGTCATCGGACCACCGGCCCTGCGTGCTCAGCTCGCGCAAATCGCGGACCGGATCGCCAAACTGCACCGCACGCGCCCTGCAATGCGAGGCCACTGAGTCATGTCGCCCACTCCTCTTCTAGGTCGGGCAGACGAAGCGGCCGTACATTCGCGCGCCCATGCACGCCGCGCATTTCTGACGGTCCTGCTGATAGAAATGTGGGAGCGCTTTGGGTATTACGGTGTCGCGGTGTTGTTGGTGCTTTTCATGGTTCAACGCATCGGCATCGACGACACGCGGGTCAATCTTATTTGGGGCGCGTTTTCCGCATTGATTTTCGCGGCTCCCGCGGTTGGTGGATGGATCGGCGACCAAGTGCTCGGCACACGGCGTTGCATGATCCTCGGTGCTTGCACGCTCGGACTCGGATATCTATTGCTTGCGTTGTGTGCCGATGATCTGCAGCGGCTCTTCATTGCACTCGGCACGATCATCGTCGGCAACGGGCTGTTCAGGGCGAATGCGGCCAATCTTGTTCGACGCGTCTACGACGGCGTCGGAACGAAGCTCGATAGCGCTTTTACGTTTTACTACATGACTAACAATATCGCCGCGACCGCGGCAGTATTGCTGACGCCATGGATCAAGGATCACCACGGCTGGCATGTTGCGTTTGCCGTGTGTTGTGTTGCGCTAATGCTCGCGTTGCTCAGCTATGCCTTCATGACACGCGTACTCGCGGGCATGGGTTCGCAGCCAGACACACGGCCTTTGCAGTGGGGGCGCCTCGCAGCGGTGCTGGGCGGAGCAGTTCTCGCCGTATTTCTGTCGGCATTCATCATTCAGCATAGCGAAATCGGCATTGCCTGCGTGTACATCGGTGGCGTGTCGATTCTCGGCATCTTCGCTTACATGATCGCGAAAGGATCAAAGTCGGAGCGCGCCGGTTTGATCGCCGCGCTTATCCTTCTGCTGGAAGCATCCCTGTTCTACATCTTCTACCAGCAGGAAGCGACGTCGCTGACGCTTTTCGCACTGCGCAATGTGGATGGAAACCAGACACTATTTGGGCGACATTTGTTCACTTGGTCACCCGCGCAGTATCCGGCCGTGAATGCGATGTGGATCATGCTGCTTTCGCCTTTGCTTGCGTGGACGTATCGGCGATTGGGTACACGCGACCTGCCGGTTGCGGCGAAATTCGCCATCGGTTTCGCGGCCGTGGCCATCGGTTTTTTTATCTTTGGCTTCGGTGACCACTGGGCCACCGGTGGAAAAGTGCCGTCGTGGGTGATGGTAGCCGGCTACGGTTTTTACTCGCTCGGTGAATTGCTGATTGCTGCGCTCGGCCTCGCCATGATTTCTCGCTATGTGCCGGCACGCATGGGCGGTTTCATGATGGGCGCGCTATTTGTCGCGGCGGGCGTGTCGGAATACCTCGGCAGCGTGGTTGCGAACGTGGCCAGCATTTCCCGAGGCGTGATCGACCCGGTTGTGAGCCTAGCAATCTATGCGCAGCTGTTTGACAACCTGGCATTGTTGGCGATGGCAGGTTCAGCGGTCGCAATCGCGCTGCTCCCGCTTATGAAGCGGCTATCCGCCCAGCATGAAACCATTCAAAGTAACGCGGCCGTTCCCGAAGATGGCCGCGCTGTGACGGCGAGATAGGCAACTACGCAGCGACGCGCGACTATATCGATGCGGCAATGCGTCCCACTTCAGCCAATACCGCACTTCGACCTGCATCGTCTGCTGCCGGCGCTGCGTAATAAGCAGCTACCAGCAACGGTTGGCGATTCGGCGGCCAGATGATGGCGACGTCATTGGTCGCACCATTGCCACTACCGGTCTTATCGCCGACGCGCCAGCCATCCGGTATGCCGGCGCGCAAAAGTTTGCTGCCCGTGGTGGTTTCACACAGCCATTCGGTCAGTTGTTTGCGCGACGTATCTCCAAGCGCGTTGCCGAGCATCAGCGCGTGCAAATTCGCCATCATCGCGGCTGGAGCGGTGGTATCGCTCACTCGATCGGGGCTTGGGCGGTTGAGTTCCGGTTCGATGTGGTCCAAGCGGGTGATTGGATCGCCGAGCTGTCGCGCGTATGCCGTCACCGCTGCTGGACCACCGAGACTTGCTAGCAACAGATTCGCCGCGGTGTTGTCGCTCAGCGTTATTGCCGCCTTGCACAGCTCGGCCACGGTCAGGCCTGGCGGCCCCACGTGCAGGCTGGTCACGGGTGCATAGGACAATATTACGTCCCGCTCGAAGATCACCCGCCGATCCAACCGTTCGGCGCCATGCTCGACTCGCGCCAGCGTTGCGGCAACGAGCAGCAATTTGAATGTGCTGCACATCATGAAGCGTTCGTCGGCGCGATACAGAATCCGGCGGTCGTTGCCGGTATCAATAATGGCCACACCCAGTCGACCGCCATGCCGGCGTTCCAGCGCAGTCAGTCGCGGCGTGGCGCCGTCCCCATCGGCTGCGAGCGTCAATGCGGGGCGTAGGGCGAGTGCAGAGGCGCCCAACAAGGCGCCCTTCAACAGTGTTCGACGATTCATGGGATTGCTCCGTGAAGAATAGGAGAACGGCGCGCATCATGCGCGCCGGCGACATCCTAGCCGTTGCCACGGATCTTCGACGGTGAATTCTGGGGCAATACGCGGGCAATCTAGCTAACGCGCTGGAATTGCATCACCCAATTCGTCTCCCATGTCTTTCCGTCGTCGGCCGAGTAAGCCTGCTCCCATTGCGCCGAGTTTGCCGTGATGTGCGACCAGACGAAACGCACGCGGATCGGCTTTCCATTGAGCGTGTCGTTGGCGTAGAACGTACCCACGCCATTGACGAAGTTGCCTTTGACGGGCGGATCGAGATTGGCGAAAGGCTCTCGGCTATCCAGCCACCAAATCGCCCATTGCCCCGACACGGGATCGTAGGAACGCAGCCCCACGCCACGATATACACCGCTGGGCTTATTGATGACGTTGTCGTCCACATTGGACCAACCATTCATAAGCTTGTGCATGCTGCATGTGCCGTCGAATTCCATCCATTCGTGGCTGCCCGCGAGACGTGCTTTCAACTGACGATGCCGAACATGCCAGTTACCGACGAGAAAATCGAAATCGTGCAAGTGGGTGAGGTTGGCTGCCGCCTGCGTTGGCTTAGGCGCGTCTTGCGATGCATGGACGGAAGTGGCCGCACCCATGGTTGCGGCGAGCAGAAACGCAGCGGATATGACACGGAGTACTTTCATGTGATGCCCCTTTTGTGGCGTGGTAAGCATCATGCCGTGCTAAATATGTCATCCCATGTCATGTATTGGCGGATTTGCTTTGGTATGCGCATTCGGGCGTCAATTGGCTCTTGCGGATAACCGGTGCCAGTGATTGGAATGGGCACGGGGCGTCGTCTCTTTCCATGATCGGATCAGGAGCGTGGGTATGCGCATGAAAGGCGTGGGTTATGTCGTATTTGCCATGACAATCGTGGCGCTTGGTGCGCTCAGTCTTTTCTCCGGCGACTTCGCTTATGTGTGGCAACCGGTTCCTCCGGACATCCCTGGGCGCGCGTTTATTGCCTACGTTTCCGGCGCCTTCATGTGCACGGCAGGCATAGGCCTGTTGAATAAGCGGACAGTTGCGCCAGCATCATTGATGCTGGCGGCATACACGCTTCTCTGGCTTCTGCTTCTGCATGTACCTCATCTGGTCGCCGCACCCTTGCAAGAGGTCAACTGGGGCGCGTGTGCGGAGATCGCACTGCTGGTCGCGGCTTCGTGGATTCTCTATGCATCAGCGGCCACGTCAGACGGTGCCCTTTACTTTGCACCCCTCACGGGCACCAAAGCGATGCGCATCGCACGATGGGTATTCGCGTTGGCGTTGCCGCTCATCGGTCTGGAGCATCTTATTTATGCGCAGCCCACCGCCGACCTGGTGCCGGCATGGCTTCCCGATCGCTTCGGCTGGGCCACCATGACGGGCATTGCGCACATCGCCGCAGGACTTGCGATCCTCTTTGTCGTGCTTCCGCGTCTAGCGGCCGTGCTGGAAGCATGGATGATGGGGATCTTCACCTTGTTCGTGTGGATTCCAGCGGTTATCGCCACGCCCACGCAACGTTTCGCTTGGACTGCGTTGCTGATGTCGACGGTGATGACGGCTGCGGCCTGGATCGTCGCCGACTCGTTCCGTGGCGTACCTTGGTTTTCTTTCAGCAGATCGCGCAATCAACTCGCCGACCTGGTAGTGCACTGATCGAACAAACCAAAGGGCCGCTTTCGCGGCCCTTTGAAGATGGATGTCGATCATCCAAACGTCCAGACAAAGCATCACGCGTCGACGCGAGGCATCGTGCGATCGCTTAACGGGTACGTCCTGTTTCGAACAAGAACCACACGCGGCGTTCAGCCTCGTCGATCCAGTTTTCCAACAGGCTGGCGGTTGCTACGTCGTTGTACTCGTCGCACAGATCGTGCGTCTTGCGCATGTATTCGGCAAGGCGTGCATTGTCCTCACGCAGTTCGGCCAGCATGTCTGCGGGCGTGACGTAATCGGCGTCGTTGTCGAACAGGCGCTTCTGCTTGGCGATTTGCCCGATCGAACGCAGCGTGGTGCCGCCGAGCTTGCGCACGCGTTCGGCGACGGGATCGGTCGTTGCGTAGATTTCGTCGGACTGCTCGTCCAACATGAGGTGATAGTCCCTGAAATGCGGCCCAGACATGTGCCAGTGAAAGTTCTTGGTTTTCAGGTATAGCGTAAAGATATCCGCCAGCAGCACATTGAGTTCGGCGGTGATGTCGCGTCGCGCCGCCTCGCCTAACGAGCTTGGCGTTTTCAACGGCGCTTTGCGCTGTTGCTTGGCTTTGTCTGCTTTAGCCATGGTGCTTCTCCTTACGGGTGGGTGCCATTGAGCGCAAATAGCAGCAGAAATGTAACTTCCTGGTTACGAAAAACCTTGTTCTGCCCATTCGGCCAGAGGGGGTCTTCTACTCTATCAAACAAATGCGCCAGCCATTCCGTTGATCGGTTCACTACGACATTGACCACCCTCCACATGCGCGGAAACAGCGCCTCTGGCGAATCCTCGAGCACACGCTCCAGTCACTGTCATCGTCTGTCTGATCGTTGCATCCGTCGCGGATATCGATGCGCAGCTGGTCGAACGACAAAGGCGTATCCGCGCATCATCGGCCGCTCTGCATCACGCATACGACAGCTTTGATCGGACGATCATGATGTATCCGGGTAGCCCGTCATCACTGGGCGACGATGGCTTTTGTCTCGTCGCTCACGCCCGCTGTGTCCCCCACTAAAGGTGGTCCAGACCGTCGCCACGGCGCTTCCGCAAGCAAGCCTGAAGACAGGCAAGCGTTCATGAATGTGCCTTCCCGGCCGTATCGGGCGTGACTCAGCCCCATGGCCAAAGAAAGGGGTTTTTTGAATGGCACGCTCTTTGCCTCGTCACTGTCGGGCCGATTCAGACGGCCATTCAGGTACGTCAAATTGAGCCATTAAAACGCCGGAGGTCGCAAGAAAATGATGTTAACGATCCTGAGATTGGATATGCGGTAGATACCCTCGGGCATATCGGCTTGAGGTTTGAGGCGTGCCTGCCGACATAGTCATAGGCAAGCTTTCAACCCTTGGAGAGCCAGCAAGATGCCCGACGCGGGGTTCTCACGATGCAGTTAAACGTCGAGACACTAGCGTTTATTAATGGCGGCCAGGCTTTGGTGCTTGCCCTGATGCTGTGGTTTGGCACACACGGCAGAAGCGGTCATGCACTGCAGGGTATGCGCCTGCGTGCCGGGGCGTTGTTGCTGGAAGCAGGCAGTGACTTCGTACTTGCCCTCGTTGGTCAGATTCCGCCGCTTGCCATACTGTTGCTGGGCAATACGCTCAGCCTATCCGCGCAGGCATTAACGATTGTTGCACTGCGGATGGTGCTGATGCGGCCGCTTCGCTGGCGCCCAGCGCTGGTATTGGGCCTTGTGGGGTGGCTCGGGGTGACGTGGTTGAGCACTGTGCATCCCAATTACCCACTACGGGTGCTATGGGGCTCTCTCATCATCGCCTGCAACATTTCCCTGAACATCGCCGCGCTGTGGGGCGGCTGTAACAAGTCCGAGACGCGCGCGCAGTGCATGCTTCTTTGGGCCTATGTCCTGGCTTTCGCGTTGCTGGTGTGGCGCAATGTCTCACTATGGACCATGGTCACCCCTCTGCAGGGAATCAGCACGCCATCGCCGGTCAATACGATTTACGTTTTGTTGTTCGGGCTCCAGCCGCTACTGGCGAGTGTGGGATTCCTGCTGCTGTACAACGAAATCCTGCAACGCGAACTCTTCGATCTCGCACGCATCGACCCGCTAACGGGCATCACCAACAGGCTTGGGTTGCTCGAGGCGTCGGAAGTATTTCTGTCGCGTGCACGCGCCAAACAGGAATCGATTGGCGTGTTGTTGATCGACGCGGACCATTTCAAAAGCATCAACGACCGCTTTGGCCACGACGATGGCGACCGCGTCCTGCTGGAGCTCGTATCCAACATACGGCGCATGCTGCGCGGCAGTGACATGGTGGGACGTGTCGGTGGCGAAGAGTTCCTGGTGTTGTCGCCCTGCGTCAAGGCGAACGATCTGCTGGCGCTGGCCGAACGCATTCGCACGGCAATCGAACGCACGTCGTTTTTTATCGACGGTGAGGCTTACGCACTCACCGTTTCCATTGGCGCCGCCATCGCCAACCATAACGAGCCTGACATGATGGGCGCGCGCCGCAGAGCGGATACGGCGCTCTATGATGCCAAACGAGCCGGACGCAACCGCGTGATGATTTCGGCGCCTTGACGCTGGAATCTGACACATACAGCAACGGCGCGCGCAACGAGCGACAGAAACCTCAGGCTGCGGCGCTGACGTTGAAACGCGTCGCAGGCTGGCTGCGCGAGAGATTCGGTCCTAGCGACTTACGTGCATGCTCGAATGCATGCCAGTCGGCGACTTCGGGCAGCGACGGAATGGTCACCAACTCACCTTGATCGAAGCCTGCAAGCGCCGCATCGACGAGGTCATAAGCGTTCATCACAATGGCCTTCGGCAGGTTGTCCACCGGCAGGCCTGCTCCGTCCCAGAATTCCGTGTCGATGGCACCCGGCAGCACCACCTGCACTCGCACACCCTTGTCATTCAATTCGTGATGCAGCGATTGGCTGAAGGCGAGGACGAATGCCTTGGTACCGCCATAGACGCCATTGAGCAGTTCCGGCGCAACGGCAACGATCGATGAAATGTTGATGATCGAGCCCACACCCCGGGCAACGAAACCCTCCGCAGCGGCACGGGCCAAACGCGTCAGCGCGATGACGTTGAGCGCGATCATGGCATCCATCTTGGCCGGGTCCGATGCCAGCAACGAGGCGGTGGCACCCACGCCGGCGTTGTTCACCAACAGCGTGATGCTTGAATCGGTGCGTAGTACCCGCTCAACGAGACGGATACCCTCGTCCGCGCTCAAGTCCGCGCCAAGCGTTTCGACAGTTCGGCCCGTCTCGGCCGTAAGGCGGGCGGCCAGCTGGTTGAAGCGATCTCGGTTACGGGCAACCAGAATCAGGTCGTATCCACGCCGCGCCAATCGATCGGCATACACCGCGCCGATGCCCGCCGACGCCCCGGTTATGAGGGCGGTGCCCTTGGATGCTGCAGTAGTCATGGGATTTCTCCGTGGTCGCCAACGGCTGGCGGCTTTGCGGAGCTAAGGCTAGGCGCGTATGATCGTGGCTTCAATGTCATAGATGCAACGTTTTCGGCCATCGCGGAGTAAACAGCATGCTGCGTCTGGGAATCGTCCTTTTTCCTGGCTTCCAGGTGATGGGCCTGGCCATGTCCACGGTCTTCGAATTCGCAAATATCACGGCGAATGAAGCGATCTACGAGATCAAGCTTCTTTCCGAAGACGGCGGGGCGGTGCCATCGTCAGTCGGGTTCGCCGTTAACACCGAACCCTTCGGTCGCGGCCAATTCGACACGATTCTGGTCGGCGGCGATAACGACATCGTGCCGGCCTCAGCTGGACTTCTCACCTTCTTGCGCCGTGCGGCGCGCACGACGCGGCGAATCGGGGCCACCTGCACCGGAGCGTTCGTACTCGCAGGAGCCGGCTTACTCGACGGCCGACGCGCGACGACGCATTGGTTCCACGCCCAGGCATTGCAGCGCGATTACCCCGAAGTGGCAGTGGAGCCTGACCGCATTTTCATTATCGATGGTCCCGTTTGGACGTCCGCTGGCATGACGGCAGGTATCGATCTTGCGCTGGCGATGGTGGAGAAAGATCTTGGTGCCGAAGTGGCGCGACAGGTCGCGAAGAAGCTGGTCGTCTATCACCGCCGCGCGGGTGGGCAGTTGCAGTACTCCGCGCTGCTTGAGCTGGAACCGCGTTCCGATCGAGTGCAGACCGCCCTCGCCTACGCCCGGGAAAACCTGAAAGCCGAGCTTTCGGTGGAGCAACTGGCGGAGTCCGCACACCTCAGCGCGAGGCAATTCAGTCGCGCGTTTCGCGCCGAAACGGGGCAATCACCGGCCAAGGCGATCGAACAACTGCGTGTCGAGGCGGCGCAAGTGATGATGGCTTCGGGCAAGCATCCCATGGATGTCATCGCGCGCGAAACGGGCTTTGGCGATCGCGAGCGCATGCGTCGTGCTTTCCTGCGCGCGTTCGGGCAACCGCCACAGGTGATGCAACGTGCAACGCGTGCGAATGGCGAAGCAACCTCGGCCCGCGGTTGAATGGTTGAAAGCCTGCAATCAGCAGGCTTTCGTAGAGCGGAGGGTTAGTTGAGGCTGCGGGAAAGGAAAGCTCCGCGTGCTGTATTCAGAGGCCGAAGGTTCGCCACACGTGAAGCCTTCTCGCGCCAACCACTACTGCACTCGATCAGCTGCAGCGCCCTTTAAGGCCGCGCGCAAAATCGGCAGATAATGCTGTAGCCCAGGAACCTTCAAATCCACGATCTTGGCTTCCTCATCCCAACGACGAAGTTGCACGGCGTGCGTCGCATTCGGCAGCGCGGCAAACACGCTCGCCTCATCGCGGCTCATGATGCCGCCTTGGACTTGCATGCTTTCAATGGATGCATCCGACAGCTTGGTGATATAGCTGGGATCGGTGGCGCAAAGGTAACGCTTGGCGGCGACGTGCAAACGCACCGGTTCTGTAACCGCCTCGTCAAACCACTGCGACAGATATTTCGCTCCAATCTCCTCGTGCCAGCCATCCTTCCCTTGCCGCGTATGATCCTCCGGCAAATCGTGCAGGATGTGCCCAATGTCATGTAGCAAGGCGGCCGCTATGGTAGATGGGCTGGCCTGCGATTGCTCGGCAAAATAAGCGCATTGCAGGCAATGCTCGAGAACCGATACATCTTCGCCAAAGTAGGTGTCGTTGCCCTTCGCAGATAGCAGATCTAGAAGTTCCTGAACGTTTTTTTCGGTACTCATATCAGCCGTTGCCCTTTCCGAAGATACCCAGTTAAGCAGCAACGGATTGCAAATACTCGACACGTGCTTAGACGATCTGATGGGCCTGTATAGGGAGGTTCGCAGGAATGACACATGCGAACCGCTCACATGACTTTACGATCTTCCCGACCGCACGGCCGTGCAACCATTTTCAATGCACCGAAGCAATGAGTGCCGAGACACCAAGCCAGCACAACTGCACACCGATGCAAAACAGGACAAAGGCGAATAGGCGAATCGCGACCTGGGTACCGATAGTGCCTAGCAATCGCTCAAGCGCACCGGCAAAACGCACGCAGACATAAATGCTCGCGCACAGAATAACCAGTGCCACACCCACACCAGCGAAATGTCCCGCGGAGAGCCCTTCATTCGGCGTTCCCGTACCCAACGCAATCGCCACGGAAATGGATCCAGGGCCCACCGTGATAGGAAGGGTCAGCGGGTAAAACGCCTTCGTGGCGAGCGATTCGGCATGCCTGTCGGCTTGTATCGCCTGCACGCGATCGTCGTTCGGCTCGTCACTGGGCTTTTGCAGCAAATTCCAACCCGCCATGCCGACGACCAGACCACCCGCCACGCGTAACACCGGAATCGAAACACCAAAAAACGAAAGCACATACGCCCCGATCGATAGCGAAACCAGCAGAATCACGAAACTGTTGACGGTAATGCGTCGTGCCAGATCATCCCGTTCGGCAGGCGTAGCGCGAGGAACCAGACTCAACACGATAAGCGCCGAGGCTGGCGGATTGATGATCGGAAACAAACCGGTGACGAGCAGAAGAACCGTCTGAATGAAATCATGCAGCATGGCTTATATTTCCCGCTGGACGAAGATGCTTACGCTTTTAGCTCCCAGATGCGCTTTGAGGTGAGCCATAGACCAAAAGCAAACAATTTCCCCTACGCGCTCAAGTAACTTCGCTACCCAATCGAAGGTTGATGCCCAGCACTGTCGCCAGTTCACGCAGATGTTCGTTGTCGCGCGTCAGCGTGATCCATCCTGCGTAGCCGTCATCCTCGGTTTCCATGGACCACAAAGTGTATCCGTGCTCGGCGAGGCGGTCATAGGCAGTCGCAAATAGCGAGGCCGCATCGATATCTGCGTGGAAATCATCGTCGTCCGGATCGCCGCCCCAATCGATGAATATGTTCCAGCGCGAGGACAGTTCGTCGATGGCTTGCACCAATGCGTGCGTGTCCTGCGCGCCGACATGGAAACCCGAGCGCCAATCGATCACCCTGCGGATTACTTCGATTGGCTCCACGTCATTTTCGTCTACGTGCGCGATGGCATCGCGGTAGTCCGCGAATTGTTGCAGAGCCATCTCTTCGTCACCGGGATTGACCAGTAGCAACAACTGCCACACGCGAGCCTCTACCGAGTCGTCGCCATTCTCGTTTTCGTCGAAGTTGTCTTCGGGATCGAAATCGTTGTCGGAGGAGTTCAAGGGGCGCTCTCAAGGTTGCTGCAGCCCATGATAGCCAATTCGTGGAGGGTGTTTGCTTTCGATTGAAGCGAACATCGGCTGATCGGGGGACTCGCCCTTGGATTCACGATTGGGCTTAGAAAGTGCAACGCATGCCCCGATGGCTAGCGCCTAGTGGCCAGAACGCCATCGAGCGCTAGCTGCGCCTTGAAACCTGCTTTCTCCAAACGTTTTGCCACTTCACGCGGCACATCGCGGTCGCTGGTGAGCTTGTTCGGGCTGCCTGTGTAGTGGAACAGGCGCCCGCCGCGCCGACACACGCGCGCAAGTTGATCGTAGAACGCCTGTGAGTAGAGCTCGCCAGCAATGCCGAAGCGTGGTGGATCGTGTAACAACGCGTCTACCGAGGCATCGGCGATCTGCTCGATCGCCTGCGTTACGTCGGCGTGAGCGAGTTGCAGGCGCCCACCGCTGGCGGGTGCATCCGGATCGGGTGACCATGGGTTGAGTGTGCGCAACCACAGCACGTCAGGATTTTTCTCGAAAGAGTGGATACGTGCCACGCCAGCTTCCAGACAGCAGGCAGCGAAGTAACCCAGGCCGCCGCAGGTGTCGAGCAACACCTTGCCGCGCGGCTCGACCAACGCCACCTTGCGGCGTGCATCGTCAAACGGCGATTCCTTTGCAGTGGGCAGCATCTTGATGCCGTCGATCTCGAAAGTCGGCGCACCCCACTCGGTTGGCACCAACTTGATCAGTGAGCCGGAAAAGCGCGATGCCGACACAAACTCATCGCCATCCCAGTAATAGATCGTGCGGTCTTTCAGCTTGGGCGGATACGGGTAGCGCTGGTCCCTCCACTGCCACGTATCCACCTGCAGCAAAGCGCCACCATTGGTGCGGCCGAGGTCCATTGAGCCGACCCATTCAGTCGTGCCGGCGTCGCGTGCGGCCAGAAGTGCCTCGACGATGGAGCGCGTGAGCAAGGGGCCTGAATAGTGCGACACGACGGTGAGTTTCCTGGAGTAGCAGCGTGGAACGAAACGCAGATGATCGGCGTCCGAGGGTCAAGCATCAACGACTGACCCCTCTGTTCGCAAACGATATCAGGTTGCGTTATTTCGAGCGCGATGATCGCTGCTGTGGCTTCGCATTGGACATGGACTGCGAAACGAATATCACCGAGCTGCGAGTGCTGCATGGAGTTGATCAATATAGGTACGACTGGCGCGTAAAGGCGTGCCGTCGCGCAGGCGGATCAGGCAGTCGCGATTGGAAAGCGCCTCCAGCTCCGCGACACGGTCCAGACGCACGATGGTGGAGCGATGAATACGCAGAAATCGTCGTGGATCAAGTCGACGGCTCAGCTCGTGCAACGGTTCGCGCAACAAATACACCCGTGATCCGACGTGTAAACCGGCGTAGTCGTCATTGGCTTCGATCCAGTCGACGTCGTTCGCTTCGACAACGGCGATCCGTTGTCCCACTCGCACGCTGAAGCGTTCGGCCCAGACCTTGGCCGGCTCGGCATGGCCCTCGCTGGCGCGCTGCCGTAATGCGGTGCGCGCTCGATCCAGTGCTTCGCGAAAGCGCTGGTCGTCGATGGGCTTGAGCAAGTAGTCCAGTGCATGCAACTCGAATGCTGTCACCGCGAAGTTATCGTAGGCAGTGAGCAGGATCGCGAGCGGGCGCGCGTCCGAGTCGACACGACGTAGCGCGTCAATGCCGCTCAGGCCCGGCATCTGCACATCTATGAACACCAGATCCGGTCGTAACCGATTGATCGCTTGTATCGCCGCGTCACCGTCGCCGGCCTCGCCCACGCAGCAGACGTCGCGATGCGCGGCAAGTCGCACACGCACGCCGTCACGGGCGAGCGGTTCGTCGTCCACCACCATCACGCGCATCATGCGTTGCGCACCTCCGCAAGCGCCAGGGCTGCAGACCGCTGAAGTGGCAGCGTGACGCGTACCGTGCATGAGCCCTCTGGCGTCACCACGACGTCCAGGCTGTAATTTTCTGGATAAAGCGCTGCCAGTCGCTGTCGCACGTTGTTCAGGCCTATCGCATTGGAGCGTTGCGTCCCGCCATTTTGTGGTGCGGGCACGCCGTCGTTCTGAAGCTGCATGACTAGCCTGTCCCGTTCTGCGTCGATGTGCAGGCTCACCGTTCCTCCTGCCGGGCGCGGCGCAATACCGTGCCCGATTGCGTTCTCCACGAGAGGTTGTAACAGCAGCGGTGGCACCTGTGCTTGAAGCAAGCCCGGCCCCACGCGCATCACAACCTGGAGGCGCCGCCCAAGCCGCGCCTTTTCAATGTCCAGATAATGTTCGGTAAGCGATAGTTCGTCGGCCAATGTCACTTCGCGTGTGTCGCTGCGCTCCAGCGTGGCTCGCAAAAGATCGCCCAGGCGGGCAATCATCCGCGTGGCGTCGCTGCCACGACCATCGGTCACCAGCGTTGAAATGCTGTTGAGCGTGTTGAACAGAAAATGCGGATGCAATTGGTATTGCAGCGCGCGAAGCTCCGCCTCGCGGGCCAGCGCCGTAGCTTCGGCCTCGCGACGGCGCGAACGTTGTAGCGCATCGTAGTGATGCAGCAGCGCATGAATGGCGCAGTAGGCGATCAGCGCCAGCCAGCAACCATCCAAGCCGGCGAAGATGCGGCGAAACTCGTAGCCGGGCAGCAAATGCCAATGCACCGCCATCGCCTGCGCCAGCACATTGTTGATCACGGAGGGTACATAGGTTGCCACCAGCAGCAGCGGAATGCTGACGCGTGCAGGGACGCCGCGTCGCCACATGTCGCGTTGAAGCAGGCTGAGCGGGATGACCCAGCACAGATAGCACACGGCATAGAACGCGCGATATGTACCGGCGTACGGATGGTCGAGCTCGGGCAACGCCATCACACCCATGCACAAGGCGATGGGTAAGCTGGCGAGCAGAGAAACCCGTAGCGGCAAGCCTGTGGGTTGTCCGGAAAGCGGAACGCGCGTCATCCTGGTATCCGCAAGGGCGCGCCAGCCCCGCTGGCGGACGCATGGCGCACCCTATATCGATCTTCAGCGCATGTCATCCAGGATCGCCGAATACAGCATCGCGCTGATCTTCCAGCCTGTGTCGGTATGCACGAGCTGCCATGTTTCCGTGCCGTGGTTCATCGATTTGCCTTCCACCAGAAATTGGTAGTCGAAATACACCGTGCCGACAACGCCATCGGTTTCGATGCGCACGTTGTCGAAGGTTTCCTCGACGGGTTTGGGCGCAGTGGCGATGAACTTGGCGAATTGTTCGTAGTTGCCTGGTGAGAACTGTTGAGCATCGGGCTTCTTCGCGCGCACCTTGTCCAACGATGGCTTGTCCAAGCCCTGCAGCCACGATCCACCAGGCAGGAACATGCCGTGGATGGCGTCGCCGTCTTTGGCGATGATGGCGCCTTTGAATCGATCGACCAGTTGCTGGATCTGCACGCGATCGGCTGCATGGGCATCGGGAGATGCTTCTTTGGCGTGCAAGGGTGTCACAAGGGTTGTCGCCACAATCAAGGCGAATAGTGCGAGTTTCATGGTGCAGCTCCATCGGTAGTGGGCGGTCTGCACGATTAAGCCGATAGCACGTCGACCGAGCCAGCGCTATGCGGCTGGCCGTGTGTCGGATGCGGCGAACCGTTTGAAAAGCCGCGCACCAGGCGTGGACTGTCAATAACGATTGCCGCCAGGCTGGCTTCGGCGCTGCCATCACCCCGAACACGATCCAGCGCATTTCACTTGTACGCATTTGCGCACTTCAAAGTGGCGATGGTTTCCTTAAAGATCAGCGGCAGCGACGTTGGCAAGTCGTCTTGCAGCTGCGGCGCCTCATCGATTTATGGCTTAGCCGTGCCCTGCTTTATCGCTTTATCGTTCGTGCCCTGGGCATGCTCCGCCCCCGGAAATTGCCCTACTATCACGCGATGAACACATCTCCTCTATCGCCATCGAACGACCTGCGCCGCGGCAGCCTGGCCTGCGTGGGCATGGGCATGACCCTCGGGTCCCATCTCACGCCGCTGGCGCGCAGCCATATCGAGCAGGCGGACGTGATATTCGCGGGGTTGTCCGATGGCATCGTGCAGATGTGGCTGCAACGCATGCACCCGGATGTACGCAGCCTTCAGCCCTATTACAAAGAGGGCAAGTCACGGATGAAGACGTATCGGGAATGGGTCGATCTGATCATGACCGAGGTGCGTGCGGGCAAGCGGGTCTGCGGTGTGTTCTATGGACATCCCGGTGTCTTTGCCTGGTCGCCGCACAAGGCGATCGAAGTGGCCAGGGCGGAAGGTTTCGATGCACATATGGAACCGGGTATTTCAGCCGAGGACTGCCTTTATGCCGATCTGGGGATCGATCCCGGCCGCTTCGGCTGCCAGCACTTCGAGGCCAGCCAGCTGCTTTTCTACGAGCGGCGTATCGACCCCACGGGCTACCTGGTGCTGTGGCAGGTGGGCCTGGTGGGCGATCGATCGCTGGGGCGCTTCCAGACCGGCCCGGCGTACCGACAGGTGCTGGTGGACCTGCTGAGCCAGGACTACCCCCTCGACCACGAGGTGATCATCTACCGTGGGGCCACGCTGCCCATTGAGAAGCCGCGGGTCCGCCGCGTCGCCCTGCGCGACCTGCCCCATATACAGCTCACCGCGGAGGAAACAGTGGTACTGCCCCCAGCCCAAGCTCTGAAGCTAAACGTTGCGCTGCGAGAGCGGCTGGAGGCTTTGGATAAACTGGAGAAGGAACGTACCCTCGCGTAAGGTAAGGGGTGCCGTAAGGGGATTTGCATGCCGTGGCCGCTTCAGGGAAAGACAGCTTCGCCAGCGCTTCGCACTATCGAGAAGTACGGATGACGGCCGTCATCAAGTTTTATCAAGCTGATGACCCCATGACATCGCTCGACCGGGTCATACCGGCTTCTTCACATTGCTGCACGACCATCAAGGGAAACAGGGGAATCACATGACAGATACGATTGATTTGCTTGAAGCCATCGGTCGCGACGCCTCGCTGCGTCACGCTTCGACCGAGGAACTGACCACGATGCTTAAACAGGCACAGGCTTCCGAGGCGCTCACCGTCGCAGTGGCATCGGGCGATAGCTCGCAGTTGTCCAAGGAGCTTGATTGCCCGCCGTGCGAGCCGCCGCAATCCACCCAGACGCCCGGTCACGAGGAAGAGCCGGAAGAGGGCGAGCCGCTCAAGACTCCCCCGGCACCCGATAAAGACAAGTCGCCGACTCATCGCTAAGCGACGTTCACGTGCCTGGGTTGTCGACCCGCATCTGGCCATGGGCCGCCATCGCGGCCATGGCTTGGTGTGCGCTCGGGCAATCCGCGTATAGCGCCGCATCGATTACGGATCCAGCTCAATTCCTCGACCAGGCCGAGACTCTGCGCACGGCGGATCACTCGCGATTCGTGCAAATGCTGGACCAGATCCACCGTGAATCGCCTGGGTTAACCCTCAATGAGCAATGGCACCTGCGGTATCTCGATGCATGGGAAACCATGTTCGAGGGCCAATACGCCAAGTCCGAGGCCGAGCTTCGCGACGTGATCGGTCACTCTGGTGACGCGGCCCTCGCTGCCAAGGCATCGGGGCTGCTCATGAACAACCTGGCCACCAATCGACGCTACGAGGAAGCCTTCGCGCTCGCCAATCGCTTGGCAGCCGACCTGCCGCAAATGAAGGATCCGCAGATTCGCTTCACGCTACTGACGAATCTGTCGCAGATGCTGGATTACGCGGGCCAAACAGATCTGGCGATTCAATACGCACGCATGGCGGACGACGCCGTCCCTTTCGGCGAGACCTCGTGCCACCCCTTGTCCATGCAGGCTGCTGCGCTATACAACGGCAAACGGCTGACCTCAGCCAGCCCAGAACTGCAACAAGCGATCGATGCCTGCATCGCCGCGGGCGAACCGGTCTTCGCCAACGCCATGCGGCTGACCCTTGTCAGCCAGTATCTGGACGAAAACCAGCCCGCCAAAGCGATGGCGCTGCTCGACCAGATCGAGCCCGGTATCGTTAACAGCCACTACTACCCTCACATGCTTTCCATGCAGGTGCAGCGGGCCCAGGCGTACGCCAAACTAGGCAACGATAACGAGGCCAGGAAAGCCGCTCTCGCTGCCATAGCCATGACCCACCCGGGCGACATCAGCGAGTGGCTGCGGGAGGTCTATGACGTGCTGTACAACGTCGAGAAGAAACAGCGCCATAGCGCCGCCGCGCTCTCTTACTACGAACAATATGTCACTCAGGACAAAGGTCATCTCAACGATATCAGCGCCAGGACGCTCGCTTATGAGATGGCCCAGCAACACACACAGGTCCAAAGGCTAGAAACGGAAAAGCTAAGCAAGCAGAACAATATCCTGCGCTTGCAACAGGCACTCACCACCAAGGCAGTCGAAACCGGAAGGCTTTACATAGCCTTGTTGTTGTTGGTGCTGGCATCGGTCATTTTCTGGCTGTTCCGGCTCAAGCGCTCGCAGCTTCGCTTCAAGAAGCTGTCCCATCAAGACGGGCTCACCGGCATCTTCAACCATCAGCACTTCATCAGCGAGGCCGATCGCGCCTTGCACGCGCTGGAGAAAAAACTCGGCCACGCCTGCCTGGTGTCCATCGATCTGGATCACTTCAAGCATGTCAACGATACCCATGGTCATGCCATGGGAGACGCCGTGCTGAGGCATACCGTCGCTCTGTGCCAACGGCAATTACGCCCAACCGATTTGTTCGGTCGCCTGGGTGGCGAGGAGTTCGGCATCCTGCTGCTCGATTGCTCTCGCAATGAAGGCATGGCTATCGCCGATCGCATCCGGTTGGCTATAGAAGCAACCCCGATAGAGGGAGACGGGTGCGTCGTATCGCTTTCCGCCAGCGTTGGCGTCGCCTCCACCGATTCATCCGGCTACGACTTGCAACGCTTATGCAGGGAAGCCGATGCTGCGCTGTATCGCGCCAAACGCACTGGGCGCAATCGCGTTATCGCCGATACCGAGAGCGATGGTCTGGTCGAAGCCTGAAAGGCTGCAAAGTGGGTACGCCGTCAGACAAACCATCTTCAACTGCCGACCGACGCGTCGTGTCTTTAAGATTGTCCATTTCTCGGCAATCCTCACGCGCTCTGCACAACGATTGCCGCACACCGACGCCAATAGCCTTACATACGCGTTGCATACGTTGCATTACTAATTGCGGTGCCGTGGCGAGCATTTCTGCATGTCACAAAGCCCCTGGGACCGCGCACTCCGTTTAAGGGACAGTAGGGAACCGCAAAGTTTTGCGGGCTCGCACGACGCGCTTGTCATCTAGAACCACTGCGTGGCTGGCGGCTTTGTTCGCACCGGCAGCTTTCGAGACGAAATTTTCTGCCGTCAAAGGCGGTATGTGACGACTTTCAAATCCGCGAGCTACACTGAATCCAACGAAACGCTGCATCCCCTCGACCCCATCTGCGACTAGGCCAACCCGAGCATGAGCTTGTTGTACGACCTGTCAGCGAATGCCGTGCGTCGCATCTACGACACGCGCATCGATACCCCTCCCGTGCTGGATGCCGATACTTATTTTCCCGAAGCCGCTCAGTTTGTGGCGGCCTGGACGCAGATTCGCGATGAAGCGCTTGCGTTGGCCGCACGCATGCAGGCCATACCGCGCTTTCACGAGATCATGCCGGCGCAGGCAGAGATTTCAGCGAACGATGGCAAGGATTGGCGCTTGTTCGTGCTGAAGGTCTATGGCGCGGAATTCGATGAAAACATGGCCGCATGTCCCACCTTGGCCAACATCGTTTCGTCGACGCCAGATGTGCTGTCGGCAACGTTGTCGTTCCTCGCGCCGCGCAAGCATATCCCTCGCCATCGCGGTCCGTTTCGAGGTGTTCTTCGCTACCAGCTCGGCCTATCCGTGCCGGTCGACGCAGATGGTCGGCCTGCCGCCGTGTTGTCGCTAAACGATCAGGAACACCGCATCGGCGACGGCGAACATTTGCTATGGGACGACACGTATCCGCACGAAGTCTGGAACAACAGCGATCAACTACGCGTGGCATTGTTGCTCGATGTTCGCCGCCGCCACATGCCGATGGATCTGCGCGTGCTATCGCGCGCCTTGATCGCTTCGGTCGGGCTCGTCGCACGCTGGCGTGGTTTGGCGTAATGGGTTGCCGCCGGACTTGACCCGTTTCACACGCGGGATCTTCGCTACGCCATTGCATGCGATGACGTCCGCATACGAATGCCTTTTCTGAAATTGCCGTCACGACAACCTTTCAAAGATGTTATGTAAGGAGAGTCGGAGGTTGCGCTTCGGAAGAACGCTCATATGTCCGATGACACTTTCAGCGTGCGCACGCTCATCTCGTTCAGCTGATTTTGTGACGTGTAAATCAGATGTAACACCTAAATTTGCGCAAAGCACTGGACGACTCCATCGCGCCGGTAGCAGCATGGATGACCCCGGCACTCAGCCGGGGTTGTAGTGGGAGATCAAGCAAGTCAACGCGACCGCAGCCTGCGTGGCTGCGTCGGGCCCGCACGGCGGTCCGATGACTTTTCGTGAATAACGTCCTTGCACCCTGGGAGGTGGCAATTCGACGACTCGATGTTCAGCTGGCAGATCCATCACAGGGGGACTCGCTTTTTTCATCTAACCTTTTAGGGAGAAAAGACGTGAAAACCGAGCATGTGATGTTAGGCGTATCGATCACCGCGGCGCTTGCAGTGCTGCCCTCGATCGCCCTTGCTTCAGCTTCAAGCTCAGCGCTCTCCGGCATCAATACGACCGAAGCGCCGCGCGTAACACAGGCCGTCGACAGCAATGCCGTCTCCGCACTGGGCAACAGTCATTTACTGTTTCTCACCAACGCAACACCTACGGGCGCAGTCGTCGACTCGATGCCCATGAACCACATGCACCTGATCCTTCAGCGCAGCGCGCTGCGTTCATCAGCGTTGGAGTCGCTGATCGCCGCGCAGCACGATCCTTCTTCAGCGAAATTCCATCAGTGGGTGACACCTACCGAATTTGGCGACACCTTCGGCGTAGCGGATGCGGATATCAATGCGGCCAAATCGTGGTTGACCTCGCAGGGCTTTACGGTCAACGCGGTCTATCCGAACAAGATGCAGATCGATTTCAGCGGTACGGCCGGGCTAGTCCGCCAGGCGTTCCACACGCAAGAGAATCACTACATCGTCAATCACGTCAGCCATATCGCCAATGCCAGCGACATCAGCATTCCGTCGGCGTTGCGTGATGTGGTCGTCGGCGTCGCCGGTCTCAACGACTTCAAGCCACAGCCGTTGCATGTGCCGCCGCAGGTTGCGCAGTTCGACTCATCCAAGCACAACTTCAAGATCATGCAATCGTCGGCGCCCAATGCCGGTTCTCCCGGAAACCCGATGATCAATTTCACCGGCGGCGTGCGCGGTTTCGTACCGTATGACATGCAAACGATTTATAACGTCAGCCCCTTGTATACCAAGGGCCTCACCGGCAGTGGCATCACCATTGCGGTGGTCGAAGATCAGGATATGGATGTTTCGGACTGGCCAAACTTCGTCACTCAGTTCGGGCTTGCCGGTTATGGCGGTACGTTCAATCAGTTCCAGCCACAGTTGACGCCGAGCACCAGCAATTGCACCGATCCGGGCGGCGCCACGCCTGACGGTGAAAGCATTGAGACGGTGCTGGATTCGGAATACTCCACAGCGATGGCACCCGGCGCAAACATCTGGGTGGCGACGTGCTCCGATTCCAACGACAACAATTTCTTCGGCGGTGTCTATTTGGCCGCGGACAACTTGATCAACAACACCAACGCTGCCGGACGGCCAAACGTGATCAGCGCCAGCTACGGCTACGGTGAGGGCTTTACGGATACAGCCAGCAAGACTGCGATCGACCTGATGTGGGCGCAGGCGGATGCTGAAGGTATTTCGGTGTTCGTATCCACGGGCGATTCTGGCTCTAATCCAAGCTTCAACGGTTTCGTGATCAACGACGCCGGTATCGATGCCAACTCGTTCGCCACATCGCCACATGACACCGGCGTTGGTGGGTCGGATACAGCCGATATTCTCAACGGCAACACCAACAAGTATTTCAACAGTACGCCTAACGCGGTATACGGCACGGCCAAATCGTATGTACCGGAAATTACCTGGAACACCTCCTGCGGCAACGCGGTGGCGGCGCAGCAGTTAGTTGGTTTGTCCGCGCTGCAGTTTTGCAAGAACGCGTTGATCTATGACCCATATGGGGAATACGTAACGTCGGAAAGCGGAAGCGGCGGCCCATCGTCCGTCGATGCGAAGCCAGCGTGGCAACGTATTGTTCATGGTGCGGCCAAAGACCAGTCGCGCGATTTGCCGGACGTATCGCTCTTCGGCGGCTCGTATGGCGGGTACTCGTGGGTGATCCTCTGCACGGGCGCTAATCCGTGTACGCCAAACTTCACGTCGCCTGTTTCGCTAGTGGCCGGTACGTCGCTATCGTCGCCGATGTTCGCCGGTGTTCAGGCGCTGATCGATCAGGGTCTGTACCAAGCCGGGGCGTGGTCGCCAAATCAGGGCAACGCCGCGCCTACGTTGTATGAGCTGGCGAGAAATGAATACGGCGGAGCCACGGGCTCAGCGCCTGCGACACTCGATCAATGCAACGCCAACAACGGCACCAAGGGCACCAGCAAGTGCGTGTTCTACAACATCACCGCTGGCGGCAATTCCACGCAGTGCATTCAAGTGGCCGAATTTTCACAGGTCACTCCGAACTGCTACTTCTATGGAACAATCCAGAATTATCTGGAATTCTACGGTCCAACCAAGGTCGGACTGACCTCAACCAGTACGACGAAATACAACGCCAACACCGCAGCTTTCTCGGCGCAACCCGGTTGGAGTTTTGCCAACGGGTTGGGTTCGGTAAATGCTGTCAACTTGCTGTCCGCTTGGAAGAAATTCGACTATCTGCCTTAAGCGGTTCGCAACAAGCTTTCGCATCCCCTGGCGGTTTCGCCGCCAGGGGATTTTTTGTGCGTGCCGCATGCAATGGATAGTTCGTCACATGACGAAACGTCCATGCGCGTTATGCCATAAGCTTTGATTGCCCCTCATTGCAGTCAAACGACATGGATCAGCGATCTTTTCATCGCGGCATTGCGCGTGTAACCACTGCGGCGAGCTTCGGCTTTGCCCTGGTGCAGCTGGACGTCACCATCGTCAATGTCGCGTTGCCACGTATGGCCAGCGACTTGCACACGGGCGTCGCCGGCCTGCAATGGGTAGTCGATGCGTATGCGCTGACGTTCGCGGTCCTGCTGCTTGGTATGGGTTATCTCGGCGACCGCCTTGGTGCCCGCAAGGTCTATCTGATCGGCATGGCACTATTTGCCTTGGCCTCGTTACTGTGCGGCTGCGCGACTGATGCCGTGATGTTGATTATCGGAAGAGCATTACAGGGGCTTGGTGCGGCGGCGATGATGCCGTGTTCGCTGGCATTGCTAAGCCATGCGACGGCGCACGAGCACGGACTGCGCGCACGAGCCGTTGGTTGGTGGACTGCAGCGGGCAGCATCACCATTGCGGCCGGCCCGATCGTCGGCGGATTGCTGATGAGCGTGACTAACTGGCGCAGCATTTTCTTTGTGAACGTGCCGGTGTGCCTGATCGGTGCGTGGCTCACCTTGCGTGTGGCTGAAACGGAACGCAAAACGTCACACAAACCTTTCGACTTGCCCGGGCAAGTGCTCGCCATCCTCGCCGTCACCGGACTCACCGTGGCCGTGATCGAGGGGCACCCGCTGGGGTGGACACATCCCGTCGTTCTTGCCTGTGCAGGCATCGTGTTGCTAGCTGCGCCATTGTTCGTGTTGGTGGAATCACGTAGCCCTGCGCCGATGTTGCCGCTACATTTTTTCAAAGCACCTGGCTTCAGCGCGGCCGTGGTGTACGGCATGGTGATGAATCTCACCTATTACGGCATCGTGTTTTTGCTCAGCCTTTATCTGCAGCGTGTGCACGGCTACAGCGCACTGCGCACCGGCCTTGCCTATCTACCGCTGACGGCGACGTTTTTCGGTGTGAACATCTTCAGCGGATGGCTGGTGGGCCGCGCCGGTGCGCGCTTGCCGATGGTGTTGGGCGCACTGATCGATTGCGCGGGGTTCGGTCTTTTCCTGCTGCTTGGCGCCGAAAGCCCATACTTGTTGATGTTGCCCGCATTCGCGTTGCTACCTGCTGGCATGGGATTGGGCGTGCCTGCGATGACCACCACCGTGCTGTCGGCCGTAGAGAAAGAAGCGTCGGGTATCGCATCGGGCGTGCTCAATTCCGCACGCCAAGCCGCGGGTGCGATGGGCGTGGCGCTGTTCGGATCACTTGCGGGAGATGGCAATGATCGGATCGTTGCGGGTCTGCATCTCTCTTCGGGGATTTCCGTTGCGCTGTTGCTGTTGGCAGCTGTGTTGGCGTTCCGATGCATCAAATCCATGGTCATCCTCAAAAACTGAGATTCGATGCCGTGAGTGACTGATGTGGCGCTGCGAAGGCTTTCATATAAGAGAGCGCCGGACTTGCCACTTTTTCGTTCGCTGCAAATCCTATGTAGCCATCTGGGCGGACGATCAACAGGGTGTCGGCGTGGATGTCGTAGCCTTGCGCGGCGTATCCTGCCGTATCGTGCAAACCTTGAGTCGGTTCAATCACGAAGCGCTTTAGCAGATGCCCGAACTGTGCTTCGATTTCGGCAATTACCCGATCCCAACCTGCTCCAAACGCCAGTAAGGTGAAGTGCGGGCCGCGGAATAAATCGAACATGCGATATTCGCGATCGCCGTCGCGTAAGCTCGGCGCATCCGGTGCGCGATCGCCTGCGCGCACATTGCCGGGTGCATTGCGGTGATCCTGTGCGAGGCCGCTGTTTCGGTAGTGAATACCCAGCTGCAGCGTTTCCGCGCCACGCGGTGCAACGAGATGCCGTGTTGTCGCGGCCTGCGCCAGCAACGCGTTCGACAAGCCGAGTACCGAAGCGGCAACGGTTAAGCGTTCCTCCTCATACGTATCCAGCAACGCACTGTTCGCACCGTTGATGACAGCCGCAAGTTTCCAACCGAGGTTGTAGGCGTCCTGGATGCCGGTGTTCATACCCTGCCCACCCGCAGGCGAATGAACATGTGCGGCATCGCCCGCCACGAACGCACGGCCGACGCGATAACGATCCACCATGCGCACATTGGCGCGCCAGAATGACATCCAAGTTGGATCGCTCAGACGAATGTCGCTGCGTCCGCTACGTGCATCGATGATCTGCTGGAACACGGCGAGCGACGGTTCGGTCGGCGCATCCGGGTGAATGGATGCTTGGAACTGATACGTGTCGGTGCCCGGCAATGGCGCGAGGCCGACAAAGCCATCCTCTGTACGCCATGCGTGCCAGAACTCACGATCGATGCCGCTTGCTTTGACGTCGCCGACAAACATGCGATGCGTTTCCAGTGTTTCGCCAAGGAAAGCGATGCCAAGCTTGCGTCGCGTGGTGCTGCGGCCTCCATCGCAGGCAACTAACCAGCTCGCGCGCACGGTTTCGGTCGCGCCTTCATGCGATAGCGTGGCGGTGACGCTGGTTTCGTCTTGTGCCAGATCTTCAAGCGTTGTCGCATAGTCGACGCGCGCGCCAAGTTCGGCGAGTCGTTCGCGCAGGATGCCTTCGATGCGCCATTGCGGAATCAACAGCGTCGAACCGTAAGGCGCATCCGGCCGAGGCTGATGGCCTTCGTGAATATCCTGATCTTGGTGGCCTCCGTTCGCATCGTAGAAACGAAGCGGAAGATGGAACCGGCCACCGGCCAGTACCTGATCGACTACGCCCAGGTCATCCAGCACTTCGAGCGAACGCGGCTGGGTGCCCTTGCCGCGCGAGGCGACCGAGGGTTGCGGCAAGGCATCTATCAAGCGGAACGCCACGTTCCGCCGAGCCAATTCGCAAGCGAGGACAAGGCCGGTTGGGCCAGCGCCAACAATAAGAACGTCGATGGGGGTTGGGGATGTCATGACCACGGCTCCTCTCTAACATTGTTAGGGAGTATTCTATAACGCGGTTAGAGACTCTTACAACGTTAGAGATCGATTCGGAGAAGGCAGATGCGCGTGGGACGGGAGCCAGTGGTCAGGGCGGGCCTGAAATTGCTGGATGCAGAGGGCCTGGATGGCCTGACGCTGCGGGCCATTGCGGCCGAGCTGGGGGTCAAGGCGCCCACGCTCTATTGGCGCTTCAAGAACAAGCAGGATCTGGTCGACGAGATGGCGACGCAGGTGCTGGCCGACTGGACTAAGGCCTTCAAAACCAAGGCAAAACCGGCGAGCTGGCAAGCCTGCGCGCTGGCCTACGGAAGCGGCTTGCGCGGCGCGCTACTGCATTATCGGGACGGTGCGCGCATGGTCGCCGGCTCGCGCCTGACCGATACCCGACTCTACGCCGCCATGGAACGGGTGCTGGAAGTTTTCCAGGCTGCCGGCATCCTCCCTTCGGATGCCGCCATGTGCATGACCACCATCTATAGCTACGTCATCGGTTTCACCATCGAACAACAGGCCGTCGTTTCGCCGCAGGGGGAGCGCGATCCACGTTACGCCCTCTCCGAACGCGAAGCGCGAGTGGACGCGGAACGTTATCCGTTGTCGCGCAGCATCGGCGCCGATGTGTTCGACAACTATGACACCCGTTTTGAGCGAGGGCTGCGCATCATCGTGGCGGGTTTCGCGCAGGAAGTCGCGATTTAGACCACGCCCACCGTGCGCCTAGCGACCGCCATGCCACTGTAACCTGCGCGCTTCACCCTTCCCGGGTTGCCAAATCGGCTACGCCCGGGTGGTTGTCGTGTCGTTTTTATCGGATATCCGTCGCCATCCCATGGCGATCAATCTGCTGGCGGGCGGCGCCGCGTTCCTGGCCTATGCGTCGATGTACGCCTTCCGCAAACCGTTTACGGCTGCGTCGTTCGAAGGCATGCACCTGGCCGGCGTCGACTACAAAGTGTGGTTGGTGATCGCGCAGGTGATGGGCTACATGCTCAGTAAAGTGCGCGGCATTACCTGGATCGCGGAAATCCAGCGCGCGCGTCGCGCTCGAACGCTGGCGGGATTGATCGGGTTTTCATGGATCGCGCTGCTCGGCTTCGCGTTGGTTCCGGCACCCTGGAACATTCCGTTCCTGTTTCTCAACGGCTTGCCGCTGGGCATGGTGTGGGGCGTGATCTTCGGTTATCTCGAAGGGCGCCGCGGCACCGAGCTGATGGGCGCGTGCATGTGCGCCAGCTTTATCGTCGGTTCTGGCGTGGTGAAATCGGTCGGCATGTGGCTGATGGTTCGCTGGCATGTCAGCGAGTTCTGGATGCCTTTCGCCACCGGCATGGTCTTCATTGCGCCCTTGTGCCTGGCGACATGGGTGCTGGAACATCTACCCGCACCCGATGCATCGGACATCGCCGCGCGCAACGCGCGCATGCCGATGGATGCCGCCACGCGGCGCGCGTTTCTCGCCCGCTTCCTGCCTGGCATCGCCATGATCGTGGTGGCTTACGTCGCGCTGACGGTGACGCGCGATTTCCGCGACAACTTCGCGGCGGAAATCTGGAGCGACCTGGGTCGCGGCGGCGATGCATCCGTCTTCACCGAGACAGAAGTACCGATTGCGATTGCCGTGTTGATCATCACCGCGCTCACCGTGGTGGTGCGCGACAACCTGAAAGCGCTGATGCTCAACCACGTGCTGATCTTCGGCGGCTTCACCATCGCGGTGTTCGCCACCTGGCTGCATAACCACGCGATGATCGATCCGGTCGGCTGGGTCGGCTTGAGCGGCTTCGGCTTGTACATGGCCTACGTGCCCTACAACGCAACCTTCTTTGAACGCATGCTGGCGACGTTTCGCGTTACCGGCAACGTGGGATTCATCATGTACATCGCCGATAGCAGCGGCTACATGGGCAGTGTCGCGGTGATCCTGGTGAAGGAATTCGGCGGCATGCATCTGTCGTGGGCATCGTTCTACGCCGATACGGTTATGACTCTTTCCGGCATCGGCATGGCGATTACGCTGGTGTCCGCGCTGTATTTCCACGAGAAAGCGCGACGCGCACGCGCTCCCGCCGGCGTACCTATCGCTGCGTGAATATGCGCTTCAATATGGCAGTTGCTTAGACGCTCTTTTCCGGCGGCAGGTTCATCGCCATCGTCGATGGAACATCCAAATGCCGTATCGACGGCATCGCAGCCATGAAATCGCTGCGCAAGGGCGGCACGATGCGCAGTCGTGGCACCAGCCTGACAACCTCTCCAACTTTGGTCGGCAAGCGGGTTTCGGGCGGCTCTTTGACGTTCATGGAACTCCGACAACACGCAGGCACTGACCTGCGTTCATGAGCAAGACAAAACACCCGCACCCCTAGGGTTTCGGGACGGCTCAGAGGCGAGGACTGCCAGTCGCGGGCTGAGATGCCCATCGCTTCGGCGAACGGAACCGGGGCACCTGTCGATCTTGCGCCCTTGCTTGTTACGCAGGGGTAACGCTGAACGGCGTATGGACCGCTTATGGCCCGTTACACAAACCTTACAGGAAAGCGCATACAGTGGGCAGACACCTCAAGTGCTGCCAAGCTTTCAGCGCGCAGCCCGCAAGTGCCTCATTCACCGAGGATTTGCCTGAGTGAGCACCCCGATCTTTGGGGTATCGGACCAATGATTTGCCGATCTGCGTAGCTCAGATCACCGCCCAGGTAGAGTCATGACCACCACGCCCAAGCCGCTGTCCGCAGCGGAAATCCACACCACCTATTCGCAAGGCATCAAGAGCGCGGCGCCTAGCAAGCAAACCACCGGCGAATATCAGCGCACCTTCCACAATGGCAGGGAGCCCGGTCACCCCGGCTCGCCCCCGCCGCGTCTTCCAGTCGAGAAGGGTAAAAAGCGGCGCTGATTCACCCACCGCACGGATAGCAGAACGTCGCTAACGTGCGTATCGAAGCGATCGAATAGCTGCGCACGTGCGCGGCTTGTGTGTGTGCAGGTATTCGATTGCTATTCCATTTGCTCGAAACTAGTAGCTGATCACACCACGCTCCCGCCCCCATACCACGGCAGCGCTGCGTCGATTGACGCCGATCTTGCTGTACAACGTGGCGACATGGTTGCGCACCGTATTGCGCGAAAGTTTGAGTGCCGACGCAATATCCTCGTCACCATGGCCCTTGCACATCAGCACCAGCACTTCGCGTTCGCGCGGAGTCAAATCGCTCAACTCACCCTTGGTCTTATGTCCCGTGCTGGGATGGCGAATCTGCGCGAGCTTTTCCATCACCGTTTTGCTGAACCATGAGGTGTCTTTCATCACCGCTTCGATCGCCGCGATGAGATCCATCTCCGAACGCTTGTATTCCGTGATGTCCTGGACAACGCATAGAACGCAAGCTTCGTTCTGAATCATCACGGGTTCGGCGGAAAGCAAGCAGTCGATGACGGCCCCTTCGCGCGAGCGCATGGCAATTTCGAAGTTGCGCACGCCATTGTGATCGTCAAGCTTCGCCTGCAGCTCGCGATAGACTTTTGCATCCTTCCAAACATCGACGTCGGACGTCGCCTTTCCGAGCATCTCATCGGCGGCGTACCCGGTAGCCGCGACAAAGGCCGCGTTGACTTCGATCACGCGCAGTTCGGGTAAGGCGCAGACCATCATCGGCACAGGTGCCAGGCGAAATGCCTTGGAGAAACGCTCCTCGCTATACTGCAACGACGTCTCGGCGCGCTTACGTGCATCAAGATCAATGAACGTAAAGAGCATGCATGACTCCTCGCCAACCTCGATGGGTTGACCGGCCACGATGACAAACTTGTTATCGCCATCAGGAAGTCGCAGCAGTGCTTCTCTTTGCGTGATGGTGCGCCCTTCTTTAAGCGCCTCGATGGCATCCTCGCGGTTATCCGCCTGCTCCAGCACATCCACCTCATAGAGCGATCGGCCGATGACGCTGTGCCGGTCATAACCGGTCATGTCGAGAAAGCCCTGATTTACCTTCACGTGCCGCAGGTCCGACAGTTGGCATATCACCGCCGGCGCGGGATTTGCATTGAAGGCTCGCTCGAAGCGTTCCTCGGCATTGAAGCGATCCGTGGCATCTTGGATAACCAGCACCATGGACTCCACAATCCCGGCCGAGTTGGTCAGCAGCAGGCTGCGAATCTGATGGATGCGGCGGAAATCTTCGTCGTCGTGCTTCGTCACTTCAACGACAACATCGCGAAGCGATTGACCCGCAAGCAAACGTTCAATCGGGTATTGCTTGGCATCCAACAAGTGGTTATTTCGATACTTCAGAATGAAGTTCTTTCGATATTGCGTGGCGTCCGCACCAAGCTCCTTTAGTTGTCGAACGCCATGCATCGTAAGCGCCGGTTCGTTTGCCCACGCGATTGAACGATCCGGGTCGATCAGCACCACGCCTTCGGTAAGGCCCGCGACAATCTGCTGAAGCAATCGACGATCGACTTGCGGTTTAGCTGGCGTTGCATTCATGGAACCTCCCGGTACGCCTTATTTTTAGCGCTTATAGCTAAAGCAGCGTAAGACCGTTTGCGGCGCGCGACAAAAACACTAGGCCAACCGGTGCAGCTTACTCTGTGCGTCAGTGTCTGCAGTTCCTAGTCTCGATATGCCCATCCAAACCGTTGGGCCTTCCAATCCCCTGGAGACCACGATGAATTCGACACAGAAACCCTCTCCCAAGCATTCGCCCGAGCATAAGCCGACGAATCCGCAACACGATGATAACAAGCAACATCCCAGTCATGCCAAGCCGAACCATCCGGATCGCGAAGATCACCGCGATGGTCAGCATCGTACACCGCAAAAAAAGTAAGCGCTTCGCACGTACGCAGTTCAACACCGAAAGGACATATCCATGAAATCGATTATTACCCTGCCTGCGCTTGCCTTCACGACACTCATGTCGCTGAGCGGCCAGGCCGTCTTTATGGATGAAGCACACGCCGCTCCGGTCCAGGACAGCTCCATGTCCTCGAACCAACCGGTGAGTGATACGTGGATCACCACCAAGGTGAAAAGCGAGTTGGCATCGACCGATGGCGTGAAGAGTTCGGACGTGTCAGTCACAACCGTCAATGGCGCCGTCACGCTTACCGGTGTGCTGGCGAACGACCTGGCCGTAAAGAAGGCGGTTGCGGCAACCAAGAGCGTCAAGGGCGTCACGCAAGTCGATTCGTCTGGACTCAAATCCAGGAATTAAGTGCTTCGCTTGAGATGCTCGCGAATGCTTATCCAACTACATGCTTAGGAGTGCGTTATGAACGAAGACAAGATCAAGGGACAGTGGAAACAATTGAGCGGAAAGCTCAAGGAAAAATGGGGCAAGCTGACCGACGACGATCTCAAGACAGCTGAAGGCAACAGCGAATATCTCGCCGGCAAGCTGCAGGAGCGCTACGGCATCGCCAGGGACGAGGCGGAAAAGCAGATCAAGGAATTCGATAAGCATCTGTGATCGCAACGATCGAAGGCGGCCATGCTGCCGCCTTCGATCATGGAGATATATCCATGCGCAAATATTTATTAGCTTGGCTGCTGGGCTTACCGGCAGGTCTATTGGTGCTTATCTACGTCTTTATGCACATATTCTGAACCGTCGTAGCAACAGGATTGGTGCCCTCCTATGAACGCCCAAACCATCCCATGCCAAGAAAGCCACGTATGCATGAGTAGAGAATGTGTCTTTTGCAGGACTTCGGAAGGTGGTTCCGACATCAGCGTCGTTGTTCACGACCAGCAAACCATGACTCTGCTGGATCTTGGCCAGTTTCATACCGGCCACCTTCTCGTCGCACCACGCACTCACGTCCATGACCTACGCGACATGAGCGATGCCATGGTCGATGCTCTCATTTCGGCAGTACGGCGAGCCGTGTATGTCGTCGATCTGGAATTTCCTGGCGATGGCGTAAGCGTATGGCGATCAAGCTCGGCAGCATCCAATCCCGCTGTTGCACACGTCCATTTCCATGTGCATCCGAAGCGTGCTTTAGAACATCACGTCGATCGCCACGCGATGAATGGCGATGCATCTTCATCCGACTCTTCGACATCCATCACGGAACGTCTTCGTCGTCGCATGCTCAACACTTACGACGCCTCCGTGCATCAAGTTGTAACGAGATCGTCTTTATATGACGCCAGTGGGGAGCGGCACGCGACCTACCCTCACGCATTCTCATGGTGCGGTTGCGACGAGCGAACCACGAGTTGGAGTTGATCCTCGCACACGTTGAACTTTGCGAAGATCTTGTGAATGTGTGATCTAGATCGTTCATTTGCTATCGAGAGCATAGACATGACCTCGAGTTAGCCTCGTCACGTCATAAATGTGGCACAGACCATCCTTATCTTCGGCTGACCCAAATCATGGACGGGCACGAAGATGATCGAGCTTAGCCGCCGTAAATTTCTCTCGTTGTCAGTCAAGGCCGCTGCATTAGGTGTCGCCGGCCCAACACTTGGCGGCGTATTCAGGTCCGCGAAAGCAGCTACAACTGCTGCAACGGGGACAATCACCGACGTCAAGCATGTGATCGTCTTCATGCAAGAGAACCGAAGCTTCGATCACTTCTTCGGAACACTGCAAGGTGTGCGCGGCTTTTCCGACAGAGCCGGCATCACGCTGCCGGGCGGATATTCGGTGTTCAATCAGCCCAACGGAACAGCGCGTCAGTACCCGTGGGCGTTCAACACCACATCGCCCGCTTCCGGTCAAACCGGCGAAGTGCTTACGCAGTGCGATGGCAGCCTCGATCATTCATGGGCCACGCAGCACCAAGCGTGGGACAACGGCAAAATGGACGAGTGGGTATCGGCCAAGGCGAGCGTTCGCACGCTGGGTTATCTCACACGCGCCGACGTTCCGTTCCACTACGCACTTGCCGATGCGTACACCGTGTGCGATCACTATTTCTGTTCCATCCTCAGCGCGACCGGCCCCAACCGCACCTACCTTTGGGGCGGCATGATCGATCCCACCGGTGCCAACGGTGGACCTGCTTATGATGGCGGTGCCGAATCTGGCCTCACGTGGCAGACCTATGCCGAAGCGCTGGGAGAGGCTGGTGTGAGTTGGCAGGTTTTTCAGGTGGCTTCCGACAATTTCACCGATAACGGCTTGGCGTTTTTCAATCAGTTTGCCAACGCATCCACGACGAGCTCTTTGTACAAGCAAGGCATGTCGTCGGTACCGATCATCGATTCGGGCGCCTACTACTCCACACCTGCCAGCATCGCTGCAGCCATTCAAAGCGACGTCGAAAACGGGACGTTGCCGCAGGTCAGCTGGATTGTTGCAAGTCAGGATTTCTCCGATCATCCCGACGCTCCGCCCGAGAACGGCGCTTATTTCCTAAACCTGATTCTGCAAGCACTGGCTTCGAATCAGGCGACCTTCGACTCCACCGTGCTTATTCTCAACTACGACGAGAACGACGGCTTCTTCGATCACGTTCCGCCGCCAGTTCCGCCGAGCGGGACAGCGGACGAATTCATTACCGTTAGTGGTGAGACGCAGCCGATCGGCATGGGCTTCCGCGTGCCGATGGTTATCTGCTCTCCGTGGACGCGTGGAGGCGTGGTCGATTCGCAGATCTACGATCACACATCGGTGATCCAGTTTCTCGAGACGTGGACCTCGGCAATCGGCAAGCCGGCCATTTGCTCGTCGATTAGCGCATGGCGTCGCCAGGTAAGTGGTGACCTCACCGGCGCGTTCAACTTCGCCAATCCCGTGCAAGGCTTGCCGACCAATTTGCCGGCGGCAACGGCCTATATCAACCGTGAAACCACTTGCGATCCGCTGCCCAATCCGACCGACAGCAACGCCTCCAATAGCCTACCGAAACAAGAACCCGGCACACGCACGGCACGCGCGCTGCCTTATCAGCCCGACGCGAACATCTCTTCATTCCAATATGGCTCGAACGGCCAGATCCTGTTGTGGATCGAGATGCTGAATGTAGGCACGCTCGCAACGCGCGCCGTTCCCCTGGCGATTTACGCGAATGCATATCGCAGCGGTGGTCCGTGGCAATACACCATCAGCCCCTACAGCAACGGCACCAACGGTTCGTATTCCGATTACTTCAACATCGGATCGGGCTACGGAAGCGGTAGTTATGATTTGACGTGCGTCGGTCCGAACCGCTTCCTGCGCCGCTTCGCGGGCGACGTGAACAACTCAGGCAAGACGTGCAGCATCACCTCATCGTATGCCACTGATCCCGTATCGGGTCAGCTCGCCATCTACTTTGCGATGACCAACACCGGCACCGAACCCGTCACCTTCACCATTACCTCCAACAACTACACCACCGCGGGCCCCTGGACCTACACTGTGGCGGCAGGCGCAACCGTAAACACCTATTTTTCCGCCGTCGCCAACACGCAAGGTTGGTACGACTTTACGGCCACCATCAGCGGCGATACGAGCTGGATTCGTCGCTACACCGGCCATTTGGAGAACGGCAGCGCTTCCATTACGGGGTAAGCGCGCCAGCAGGAAAGGTGTGAGTTCGGAATGTCTAGTACGTAGGACAGTCGCTTTTGAGGATGACCTGCGGAACGCCACCCGTGTAAAGGAGGGTGATAGGTTCACCCTCCGAGTTTGTTCCCTTGTACACGCCGTACAAGCTTGCAGGCGTTATGGCAACCGCAGAAGGGGTGGAACGCGACACGTAGCGATAGCCGTTACGCGCCACGTAGATATTGACGCCTGCGGATTGACCGATTTGTCGATTCAAGCCTTCGGTGATCTGTATGTGCAATCCATTGCTTACCGCTTGCAGCTCTTCCGAAGTCGCCGGCTTTAGCGCCGTTCCGTTCGCCAGCGGGTTGTGCTCATCGATCATTTGATAAGTGCCCGCGCCGTTGGCACGCACCTCGATGGTTTGCCCGCGCTGGTTTCCTGCACTCGTAAAACACCCTACGAAGTAACTCGTGCTGCGGTCTTCGATATGGGTCGCTTGTACATTGGCACCCTCGCAAGGCGAGTCCTGGTAAGTGACCGCTCCCCCCTTGCTGCACTTGTAGATATCCGCGTGGGCGCTTAAAGGCAGCAGCGCCATCAGCAAAAGCAGCACGCCGCAAAAAGCCCTGGACTTGGCCATCCTTGTCAGTAATTCCACAACGCGCCCCCTGTGGCAACGAAGTTCGCCAATGGTTCCATTATCGCCTAGTGGTCTAGGACGAGGGTTAACGTATCAACCTCGAGGCGTGGGGTGCAATGGGCACCTTCGGTGGACCTTTCCTGAAGGTTACGGGCTGTAGTTGAAGTTTGCGGCTACTGCCTGCGAACGTAGATGGGCATTGAAGAATTCCAGGACGCGCGTTTTGTACGCAGTTCCGACATAGCCGTACAGGTCAACATGCCTGGCTCCATGCACCACCCACAGTTCCTTCGGCCCTGTCGCTGCGTGAAACATCGCGTAGGATTCGGCGATTGTTGTGTCGCGATCACGATCGCCCACGATCAACAGTTTGGGCATCGCTAAATGGCCAATACGGTCGATCGGCCGTAGCTGATCGGGATAAATGCCTAAGTGAGGATGCAGGCCTGCCAGAAGAACGGGCGCGAGCCATGGCCCCATGGGCCCGAGGTGAATAGCGAGCCGATCCTCTGTGGCTTGCCGGATCGTCGGATAGACCTGTTCCAGCACGACGGCATCCGCATCCACATCGGGCTCGGCCAGGATCGTCGCGGCACCGCCCATGGATGTGCCGATGATGCCCACGCGCTCCCCCGGCAATCGTTGATGGAGATAGTGCAGCGATGCCTTCACGTCGTCAGCTTCGCGATAGCCGAAAGTGATCGCTTTTCCGGGGCTTTCCCCTGCCGCCTGAAAGTCGATCAGTAACACAGCATAGCCGGCCGCGTGCAGAAACATCGCCCGATTAAGCATGGCGCGTCGGTCCGCACGAACACCATGCAACAACAGAACTGCGCCTTTACCATCCGCACCGCTGACAAACCAACCGTGAATTGACTCACCTGATGCATCGGGAAACATCACTACTTGAGCAGGAAAGTCGGGCGGTGGTGGCCCGATGGAAATTTGGGTGGGGCTAACGAGAAGCGAGCCAGCTGTCCACACACCAATAAGCGCAAAGAGTACGGCCAGCATCAATGCCACCAGCACGAGCCATTTCCTAAGCCGAGCGTTATGGTCCATGGACGAAAATGCTTAATGGGAATGCATATTGATCTTGCCCAGTCATCTCGCTCCCTCCCCCTCGGAAAGTTCAAATGTCTACGCGCCGGCCTTTCCTCTGGTGGCATTGGCGTAGATGCCAGAGCTTAAAGCGCTAGTGGGCGGAAGTTATGGCGTGCAGGAGCGCGGCACCTGCTTCTGCCAGACAACCGTCGTTGTGGATGACGACGCTTTCGGGTGGTGTGGGGTAGGCGTCGATGCGTGCGAGGCGTTTTGCGATGTCGGCTTCGGTTTCGCGTCCGCGTGCGGCGAGTCGTTTAGCGATGGACTGCGTGCTGGCGGTGATCAATACGGGGCGCAGTTCGGGGAAGCGTTCGCGCGCGGTATCGAGAGCGCCGCGTGAGCCGTTCACCAATACATCGGCGCCGCGCGCCAGCCAGTGCGCTACTTCGTTGCCGATGCCGTAGTGCAAGCCGTGCGCTTGCCACGTTAGTGCGAACAGGCCGCGTTGTTCGCGCGATAGAAATTCCTGCTCGCTTAGTGCAACGTGGTTTTCGCCGCCCGCGTGCGCGGGTCGCGTGATGTAGCGGTGTGCGCAGAGCACGCCGTGTGCCGCGCCATGTTCTCGCACCCATGCGAGCACGCTGTCTTTGCCGGCGCCGGATGGGCCCATGACGTAGTACAGATGGCCGCTACTCATGCTCGCTGTCCTAATGGGATGCGTGCGATGGGTTCATAGGGTTGGTCGGCGGCGGGTTCGCGGCAGATGGTGAGTGCGTCGATGTGTGCGGGCGATTGATCTGCGCCATGTTCGGTTAGCCATTTGCGCAACGCTTGTTCTTCTGCGTTGTTGGTGCGCGCGGATATGGTCATGTGGAAGCGGTAGCGCTGGATGACGTAGGGATAGCCGTAGTCACGAAATAGCGCGAGTTCCACTTCGTCGAGTCCGTTGGCGCGACGTTGCCATGCGGCATCGGTGAGCGGTGCACGTAGTGGATTGAGTTCGCGCACGCAGCGTTCGGCCAAGGCGTTGATGGCGGTTTGATCGCCGCTGGGACGTAGGGCGAGGAAACCGCCGAGTGTGTCGAGTGCGAGTGGTAGCTCGAAGGGTTCGACATGTTGGGCGATGGGAATCAGTTTTCGATGCAGGTCGTCGTAGCTCGCATTTGTCGCTAGTGCGAAGGGCGCGGTGAGCGTGGCGTGCCAGCCGTAGCGGCGCACGTTGATCAGCAATTCGCGCAACCGTTCCGGCGCAATGCCAGGAATGGTTTCGATGGCGAGCCAATCGCGGCCGAAGGCGTGCAGCCCGCTGTCTTTGGCGGGGCAGAAGTAGACGGCGTATCGCATGGTCAGTCGTTCATCAGCACGAGTTGCACCCAATCGCCGGAGAAGCGCGTGATGCCATATTGCACTGGCACGCCGCGCGTATCGACGTTGATGGATTGCACGTAGAGCACGGGGCGATTGGCGGGCTGCTTCATGAGGCGCGCGGTGTTGGCGTCGGGCAGGCGCGCGGAGACACGCGTGTATTTGCGTTCGTAGTCGGTGACGCCAAATTCGCTGAGCGTGCGCGTTACCGACAGCAGGCGCCGATACACGGCGGGCAGACCGGAGAAGCGTGCGGCGGGGAAGTAGGCGGTGCTGTAGTCGACGACGTGTCCGTCGGCCCGATCGACGGTTTCGATGCGGTAAGTGTATTCGTGACGATCCAGGCCTAGTGACTGCGCGACCTGTGGCGGCGGTATTTCGCGGGCGTCTTCCAGAAATTCCATGTCGGCCTCGACGTTGAGGTTGCGCATGTTCTGGGTGAAGCGGGTGCGCCGGCTGATGGGGTAGTCCAGGGTGTGCTCTTGCACGAAGGTGCCGCGGCCCTGTTCGGTGCGCACCAGGTTGCGCTGTTCCAGCGCGGCGATGGCCCTGCGCACGGTGTGGCGATTGACGTTGAAGCGCACGGCCAGCTCCTGCGCGGAAGGCAGTTGCTCGCCCTGGCGCAGCTGGCCCTTGAGGATGTCGGCGGCCAAGATGCCGCTGATCTGGCTCCACAGCGCCACACCCCGTCCTCGTTCGATCTCGTTCATACCACTTCCTTAGCCTGTCTATTGACCGTCATGGCAGCGGCACGCGGGCCTGCTGCAATGGGTTTCGCCAGGCGTCCCCTCACGCCTGGGTCTGTCTAGATAACTAGACATTTGTGACAAGCCTAGGAATGCCCATGGACACCTCCCCCAACTTGGCGCGCGCGCAATGGATGTCGCTGTTGGCACAGGCCGATCCGGCCGAGCTGGCTGCGGCGATGGATGGCTTTGCGCCGCCGGCCGACACGGCTTGGCTGCGCCCGGCGCAAACCGGTCTATACATGTTGCGCGGGCGCGTTGGCGGCACCGGCCCGCAATTCAATTTCGGGGAGATCACGGTGACCCGCTGCAGCGTGCAGGCGGGCGGCCATATCGGCCACGCCTGGGTGCGCGGCAGCCAGGCGCGCCACGCCGAGTTGGCGGCGCTGGCCGATGCCCTGTTGCAGGACGACGCGCAACGCGACTCCCTGCGCCAGCAGGTGATCGAGCCTCTGCGCCGTTCGCTGGATCAGCGCCGGGACGACGCCAGCCGCAAGGCAGCGGCGAGTAAGGTGGAGTTTTTTACCGTGGTGCGAGGCGAATGATGCTGGCCGCCTTTGCCAACCCGGTGTTCGATAGCCAGCGCACCTTCCGTGAGCTGCTGCAGGCGATGGCTCGTCCTGCTTCGCCCCGTGCGCTGCCGATTTTGCCGCCTTCGCCGGCACCCATTGCACCGGCGGCGATGGCGATTCTGCTGACGCTGTGCGATGCCACCACGTCGGTATGGTTGCAGCAACCGCAGCAGGAGGCGGTGGAGCATCTGCGGTTTCATGCTGGCTTGCGTCTGGTGGAACAGCCGCAGGATGCGGATTTCGCGTTGATTACCGATGCGGCCTCGATGCCGCCGCTGACGTCGTTTGCGCGGGGCGATATGCGTTATCCCGATCGTTCTGCGAGTTTGATCGTGCAGGTGGCCGGTTTTCGCAGTGAAGGCGGCGCGCACTTTGCCGGCCCTGGCATCCGCGAGACCGAGAGCTTGGCGATCGATGGCCTGCCTTCCGATTTCTGGCAGCAGCGCGCGGCGTTGGCCGTGCAGCTTCCGCTGGGTATCGACCTGTATTTCGTCGCCGCGCAACACGTCGTTGCGTTGCCGCGCACGACCCGTTTGCTGGAGAGCTGAATGTACGTTGCCGTGAAAGGCGGCGAGCAGGCGATCGCTCGTTCGTTGGAATTGTTGGCCGAGGCGCGCCGTGGCGACGCGGCGGTGCCGGAACTTGAGCTTGCGCAGATTCGCGAGCAGCTGCGCTTGGGCGTGGCGCGCGTGATGCAGGAAGGGTCGCTCTATGACGAAGAACTCGCCGCGCTAGCGATTCGCCAAGCTGCAGGTGACATGCTGGAAGCGATCTTTCTGCTGCGCGCGTATCGCACCACGTTGCCACGCTTTGGCTATACACAACCGCTGGATACCACCGCGATGCGCGTGCGTCGACGCGTGTCGGGTACGTTCAAGGATATTCCGGGTGGCCAGGTGCTTGGGCCCACTTACGACTATACGCAGCGCTTGCTGGAGTTCGACACCACAGCGCCTGTCGTCGTCAAACCTGCCGAAACGCCGCTGCCATCCAACATGCCGCGCGTGCTCGACCTGCTGGATGCGGAAGCGTTGATCGAACGCATCGATGCGGGCAGCGATCCGGAACCGATGGATCTGACTCGCGAGCCGCTGATGTTTCCGGCCGATCGCGCGACGCGCTTGCAGAATCTCTCGCGTGGCGACGAAGGTTTTCTGCTCAGCATGGCGTATTCCACGCAACGCGGTTATGCGGAGAGCCATCCGTTCGCCGGCGAGATTCGTTACGGCGAAGTCGCCGTCGAACTGG
>OUNK011150621.1_pt1 | contig 41577 bp, 41 predicted proteins | sample 1755341 | NCBI WGS metagenome assembly OUNK01 (sample SAMEA3914788, study PRJEB12502) | metagenome | biome: forest; material: soil | place: Canada | collected 2011-07-03 | depth 0.1 m | reverse complement strand
GGCGATACCGCCAAACTCGCTAACGCGAGCCAGCTAAGCCATGGCACGCCGCCACGTCCGGTTACACTATCTTCCTTGATAGCAGTGATCTCCATACATCTTCGCACGTCATTGTTAGAAGCCCATGACGATAACTTGAGATTCCATTCGCATGCGCATGCATCACAGCAATAGAGAAAACGCCTACATTTATGTTGATTTAGTGCTTACGGACAATGCTTAAAATTGGGTAATGCCATCAGCGAGTAGACTTATTGCTGCGCTGATCGGGAAACGACGGAGCTGGCACAATCATGTTCAAGCTCAAAGGCGTCCTTTCGCTACATGCCGGCGACCACGCATTAGGTGGCGCCGATCGCATCGCGTTGCTGGCGAAGATCGGCGAAACCGGATCGATTACCGCGGCGGCGCGCGCCGTGGGCATGAGTTACAAAGGCGCATGGGACGTGATCGACGCCATGAATAATCTGGCGGACGAACCCCTGGTGATGCGCGTGGCCGGCGGCAAGGGCGGCGGCGGTACGCATCTGACCGAGCGCGGGCAACGACTGGTCGAAGCCTTCGCCACGCTGGAAGATCTTCAGCGACGTTTCCTCGAACAATTCGAGAGCTTGGCCGACGCCTCGGCCACCGACATCAAGCTGATAAGGAGCCTTATGTTCCGCACCAGTGCGCGTAATCAGCTCTCCGGCCGCGTCGTGGCAATTCACAAAGGCGTGGTTAACGACACCGTCGAACTGGAACTGCCTGGCGGTGAGCGCGTGGTCGCCACACTCACCAGCGAAAGCACCCAGGATCTGGGTTTGGAAGTCGGCACCGAAGCCATCGCATTGATCAAGGCCTCGTCGGTGCTGGTGGGTCTTTCCGACGATGGCATGCGCTTGTCGGCGCGCAACCAGTTTGCCGGCACGGTGACCCAGGTGACGCTGGGAGCGGTGAACGCGGATGTGCGTATCCGCCTGGCGGGCGGCAGCGTGATGTCGGCCATCGTGATGGTGGAAAGCGTTTCCTCGCTCGGATTGGAGGAAGGGGTTGCGGTGGTGGCTATCGTCAAGGCATCCAGCGTCATCCTCGGGACGACCCGCTAACTCTTGGCCAGCGCTGCCCTTTGCACCACTTGCCGGGGCATTTGAAAGTGCCTTCACACTGCCCTTGGCGGTAAACCGTCATATACTCAAGCCCATAACGCCCGAAATGGGCGCGGGGACAGGCTAATCGGATGCTTTTCAGAAGCGAGTCAGTATCCATCTGGCGACGGGCAGATGGGCGATTGGTTGCGGCAAAGAAAGCTTTCCATATGGCAACGAGCCGCACGACTACATGCCGGCTCGCGTTGCTGTTACTCACTTGCTTCGCGTGGCCAGCATTCAGCGCCTCAACGCAAGCGGACGCCTCCGCGCAACCGACGGTCCGCGTGATCGTCGATGGCAAGCCACCCATCACCTTAGACAGCGCATCTCTGGCCGCGATGCCGCGCGCAAGCGTCACGGCATCGGCCCATCACGAATCAGCCAGTCAATGGCAAGGCGTGGCGCTTGAGAACATTTTGCTGCGCGCCGGCGCACCCAGCGGCGAAGCGTTGCGTGGGCACGCCATGACGAGTGTGGTGCGCATCACCGCATCCGATCACTACCAAGTCGTTTTCAGCGTGGCCGAACTGGATTCGATGCTCGGCAACGAACAGGTAATTCTGGCCGATACGCAAGATGGTCATCCCATTACCAAGGATGGGCCCTATCGCGTCGTCGTGCCTGGCGACAAGCGGCCGGCACGCTGGATACGCAACGTCACGACGATTGAGGTTATCAACACCGCCGTACCTGCACCTTGATCCATTTCCATAACCACGCAGACAGTGATTGCGTTTCGCCACGCAGTCACGGGGAGACTTCCACATGCTGAAGAGATGGATTGTTGCCAGTATGGCTGTTGCGTTGATGGCCGCCAGCGTCACTGCACAGGCCGATACGTCGAGCGCCGCCGATGCTCCAGCCGCCGAATCAACTCCGGCTGCTCCACCCGCCCCTGCCGCGTGCACAAGCACCCAAGAATTCTTTGCCACGGATTGCCCGCTGACCTGGCACGGCATCACCCTGTACGGTGCCTATGACCTCGGCGTGGGCTGGGTCAGCCATGGCATGCCGACCAACGGCCATAACTATGAAGGCGAATCGTTGGTCAATCGCAACGGCAATCGGTCTCGATTCCTCCTTGAGCCGAACAACCTGCAGCAGACTAGTGTAGGCATCCGGGCCAAGGAGAAGATTGTCGAGGGCTGGTCGGTGGTGTTCAACGCTTCGACCGGCATCAATCCGCAGTCCGGCGAACTCGCCAACCTGGCAGCGACCAATACCATCAACAATGGCCGGGCCAGGCAGAACTATTCGTTCGCTGGGGACGGCGCACGCGCGGGCCAGGCATTCAATGACGAAATCTATGGCGGCATATCGTCGGCGGAATTCGGCACGCTCACGTATGGTCGTCAACGCGCGCTGGGTACCGATGCGATGCTCCAATACGATCCGGCCGGGGGCGCCTATGCCTTTTCGTTCATTGGCTACAACGGCCTGATGGCCGGCGGCGGCGACACCCAGGACACGCGCTGGGACGACGCCGTGAAATACCGCCTCACCTATGGACCGTTCCATTTGGGCGCGATGTACAAATTCACCGATGGTCATGGCGGTTGCTACTCAGCCTCCGCCACCTGGACCGCCGCCACGTGTACGCCCGAAGGCACGCATAATCAGGCCTATGGACTGGACCTCGGAGGCACCTACGAGAAGCTCTCCGTCGACGTTGTCTACCAGCATGTCGATCAGGCGATCAGCGTGCTCAATCCGCTGCTGGGGCCGGAGAGTCCGTCGGCGCCCTATCAGTCGACCGTCAACAGCATCAACACAAATCCCATCACCGGCGCCAATGTGATTGGCACGGCCAACACCGAGTACGGCATCGTCACCAACAACAGCGCCATCATGTTCGCGGCTAAATATACGTGGGACGCGTTCAAGTTCTTTGTCGGCTACGAACACATTCGGCAGATGAATCCCAACAACCCTCTGGGCGTGGGCGCCTCGGCGCAAGGTGATTATCTGCTGAGCGGCGTCGAAGACAACAATCTTGATTCGCCCAAGATCGTGCAGGTCTACTGGACAGGCGTGAAATACGCTTTCGACAGCCAAACCGACATCACGCTTTCCTACTATCACGAGCTGCAGAACGACTTCCGCATCCCGGCGACTTGCTCAGTCGCGGCCGGATTCCGCAGTTCCTGTGGCGGCACCCTCAACGAGGTGTCGCTCTACGTGGATCATCACTTCACCAAGCGTTTCGACGCCTATGCCGGCGTTGCGTATTCGGACGTGAGCGGCGGCCTGGCCATCGCCATTCCTCACGGCCCGGGTGTTCCCTATTACCACGACGACAACCTTGCTCCGACCATTGGTGCTCGCTTCATCTTCTGATCGCCTACAAACTCCCATCGCGGATTGATCATGAAACTCCGCTGACGCACCGGCGACAAACAGCCGGTGCGTCGACTTCCTAAGCACGTCCATGCCGCCTATGATCGAACGGTCGTCCACGCGGAGCGAATCATGCGAGCCATTCTGATCGTCATCGGTATCGTGCTATTGGTCGGCGGCCTGTGGGCCGTGTTCGGCCACGGCAGCTACACGCAAACCGACACCTTGGTGCAACTGGGTTCGGCCAAGCTGACAGCCACCCACGACAAGGCCATCCCGCAGTGGGCAGGCTTCTCCGGCATTGTGCTCGGCGCGCTGCTTCTGCTGGGCGGATTGGTCAAGAAGGGCTGAATCGGCCTGCTTTCGATTAAGAAAACCGCCGCAGTCGCGGCGGTTTTCGCATGGGCGGTTACAATGGCGCGATGGATGTCTCGCACCTGATCGATTCGCTCAATGACGCGCAACGCGAAGCTGTCTGCGCCCCGCCTGGCCACTATCTGGTCCTCGCCGGCGCCGGTTCCGGCAAGACCCGCGTACTCACGCACCGCATCGGCTGGCTCACCCAGGTCGAACAAGTGCCGCCGTGGGCGATTCTCGCCGTCACCTTCACCAACAAAGCCGCGGGCGAAATGCGCGCGCGCCTGGATCATCTGATTCCAGGCGGCACACAGGGTCTCACGGTAGGCACTTTCCACGGCATCGCCCATCGCCTGTTGCGGCGCCATTGGCGCGAGGCGGGTTTGCCGGAAAGCTTTCAGATCCTCGATTCCGACGATCAACAACGCCTGGTAAAGCGCGTGGTCGCCGGCCTCGGCCTGGATGAAGCGCGCTTTCCGCCACGTCAGGCTGCGTGGCAGATCAACAGCTGGAAGGACGAAGGCAAGCGCGCGGAAAACATCGAGCACGGCCAACATCCCGTCACGCGCACGCTGGTGCAGATTTATCAGGCCTATGAAGACGCCTGCCGTCGCGCCGGACTAGTCGATTTCGCCGAACTGCTGTTGCGCGCGCATGAGCTTTGGCTCAAGCAGCCGGCCATCCTGGAGCACTACCAGCACCGCTGGCGCTATCTGCTGATCGACGAATTTCAGGACACCAACGCCTTGCAGTACGCGTGGATCCGCGTGCTGGCCGGCCAGACCGGGCAAGTGTTCGTGGTCGGCGATGACGACCAGGCGATCTACGGCTGGCGCGGCGCGAAAGTAGAAAACGTGCAGCAATTCCTGCGCGATTTCCCGGGCGCGCGCACGATCAAGCTGGAACAAAACTACCGCTCCACCTCGAACATCCTGAAAGCCGCCAACAGCGTGATCGAACGCAACGGCGGCCGTCTCGGCAAGCAACTATGGACGGCCGGCGAAGAAGGCGAGCGCATTGCTGTATATGCGGCCTACAACGAACAGGATGAAGCGCGCTTCGTGATCGAACGCATCCGCGAATACATCGCCGAACATGGCGATGCGAAGGATTGCGCGATCCTGTACCGTTCCAACGCACAATCGCGCAACTTCGAAGAACAACTGATCCAGCACGACATTCCCTATCGCGTGTACGGCGGCCAGCGCTTCTTCGAGCGCGCGGAAATCAAGGACGCGCTGTCTTACCTTCGCCTCACCGCCAACCGTCATGACGACGCTGCGTTTGAACGCGCGGTCAATACGCCGCCGCGCGGAATCGGCGATCGCACGCTCGACGTGCTGCGTCGTCGCGCGCGTACCGAAAGCACGTCGATGTGGGAGGCCGCATTGAATGAACTCAGTAGCGGTAGCGAACTGGCGGGACGCGCGAAGAACGCGGTCAAAAGTTTTCTTGTGATGATTGACGAGATGCATCGCACTTTTTCTCCCTCTCCCCTTCGGGGAGAGGGCTGGGGTGAGGGGTCGCGCACGCCGGAAGCTCTCGCTCCAAATAGCCCCTCACCCAACCCTCTCCCCGAAGGGGAGAGGGCACTATCGGCGTTACCCCTGGCCGAACAGATCGACCACGCCATCGTGCAAACCGGCCTGCGTGATTTCTACGAGAAAGACAGCCGCGGCAACGCCGAATCGCGCGTGGAAAACCTGGACGAGTTGGTCAACGTCGCCAGCCGTTTCGAACTGACGCCCGACGATATCGATGCGGGCTTGAGCGAACTTCCGGCGTTTCTTTCGCACGCCGCACTGGAAGCTGGCGAAGGCCAGGGCGAATCGTGGGACAACTGCGTGCAGTTGATGACTCTGCACTCGGCGAAGGGCCTGGAGTTTCCGCTGGTTTTCCTGGTCGGGCTGGAGGAAGGCCTTTTTCCAAGCCAACGCTCCGTCGAGGACGAAGGACGACTGGAAGAAGAACGCCGCCTTGCTTACGTCGGCATTACCCGTGCACGCGAACGCCTGATCATCACGCACGCCGAATCGCGTCGCATGCACGGCACCGAAATGTTGGCGCGCCCCTCGCGCTTTCTCGGCGAAGTGCCACCGTCGTTGATCGACGAAGTGAGACCGCGCGTGCAGGTGAGCCGACCGCTTTACGCAGGCCGCTTCGCCGAGCCGCCGCCATCGCTGAAAGAGGATCAACCTGTAAAACTCGGCCAACGCGTCACTCACCCGAGTTTCGGCGAAGGTGTCGTGGTCAGCGCCGAAGGCAGCGGTGCGCATACGCGCCTGCAAGTGAACTTTGAGGGTGCGGGCAGCAAGTGGCTCGTCGCCGCTTACGCCAACCTCACGGTGCTTTAGGAATATCGCGCCCATGACAGAACAACGTATTGGCGACACCCGACGCGAACTGGGCTATGTCCATCGCCATCTCGAACTGATGTACCAGCGCCTTCCCTGGGGTCATCGGCTGGTGGAAGGCTTGTTCATGGCCATGCAGGCCTTAGCTGCCGGCGGGCTCGGTTATGGATTGGGCTTGCTGCTGCATACCCAGCAGGCGTTCTGGGGTGCACTCACCGCGATCGCGGTGACGCAACAAACGTATGTGGACACGCGCAAATCCTCGCTCGATCAGGTGATCGGTGCGGCCATCGGCGCGGCCGTCGCGCTGATCGGCGCGTACATGGCGCACGACAATTATTTGGTTTACGCCGTGACGATGGCTATCGCGATCGTGCTGTGCTGGTGCTTCAACGTCGGGAGTGCCGGCAAATTGAGCGCCACCACGGTCACGATCGTGATGCTGGTGCCACATGAAGGTGCTTTCTGGGCGGTGGCGCTCACTCGCCTCGGCGAAGTAACCATTGGCATTGCCAGTGCATTGCTGGTGACGCGCGCCGCGCATTGGTTGGCAACGCGCTTGCTGGGCGATTCGAGCGCGGATTCTTGAGACCGTACCGCAGTTAAACGCAGGGTCTTGCTTTGAAACCCCTTCAGCAAAGGCCTGTCCATCTTGATCGACGCCACACGTTTCGATCCCGCCATGACCGACACCGCAGAAACCCACCGCCCGTTGCTTGATCACGATATCTGCGTGCATATCTTTACGGCTTCGGCCGCTATGGTCGGCGTGTGCCTGACGGTGATCGGCATCATTCGGGTGGTGATTTCGCTACGTCGACCGGATGTGTTCGGCGATGATCTCCTGGCGATCAACGCCATGCTCTATCTCGCCGCCTGCCTGGTGTCGTATTGGGCGCTGCGTACGCGCAGCCTGCGCCGCAATCACCGGCTGGAGCGCAGCGCCGATGTGTTGTTCCTGGTGGCGCTGACGCTCACGGCAGTGAATGCGGCGTTCATTGCCTGGGCGGTTTCGGTGCACTAGCCGCAGCTATGACTCCTCTCCCTGCCTAACAGGGGGAGGTTGTCAGCACCAGCCTCAGCGCAAGACCGAGCGACCCCACCCCAGCCCTCCCCTGCATGCAGGGGAGGGAGCCAAGTTCCTGTCATCCGAAAAAATTTACGCTTTCTATACGCGGGGCGACTCTTTCGCTACCCGCTTCTTATGCCCCGATGCCTAAAGTGCGCAGCTGTGCAGCATTGAGTGCATCCATGGACGTTATCTACATCACTTTCGGTTTGGTGCTGGCTGCGGCCACGCTTGGCTTCCTCTTGCTTTGCGACCGCCTCGGTCCACGAAGCTGACGGCGCGCGGCGCTGCCGCGACATCCGACGCGCCCTTTTTATTGGAGCGAATCCCATGAACTTCTTCTACGGACTGGCTGCCGTCATCGCGGTGGCTTTGACGGTCTATTTGTGCGTGGCGCTGTTGAAACCGGAGTGGTTCGAATGACTGCCAATGATTTCATCCAGATCGGCATCTATCTGGTCGTCCTGCTGCTGCTCATCAAGCCCATGGGCAGCTACATGGCCCATGTATTTGCCGACCAACCCAACCGTATCACCCGTTTTGGTGGCGGCGTGGAACGGTTTATTTACCGGCTTTGCGGCATCAAGGCCGACGAGGACATGGGCTGGAAGAGCTATGGCATCGCCATGCTGCTGTTCAATGTCTGCGGCGTGTTTCTGGTTTATGCCTTTCAGCGCTTGCAGCAGTGGCTGCCGCTGAACCCGCAGCATTTCCCGGCTCTGAGCCCTGATCTGTCGATCAATACGGCGATCAGCTTCGCCACCAATACCAACTGGCAAGCCTATTCCGGCGAGTCGACGATGAGCTATCTGACCCAGATGGCAGCGTTGGCCGTGCAAAATTTCTTATCTGCGGCGACGGGTATTGCCGTGTTGATCGCCGTGGTGCGCGGTTTTGCACGCAAGACGACCAAGGGCATCGGCAATTTCTGGGTCGATCTGACGCGCACCACGCTGTACGTGCTGATGCCGTTCTCGTTCGTGCTGGCGATGCTGCTGGTATCGCAGGGCGTAATCCAGAACCTGAAGCCGTATGTGGATGTACCGGTGGTGCAGACCAGCACGTACGCCAACCCGGTGACCGATGCGGCCGGCAATCCGGTGAAGGACGCCCAAGGCAACCCTGAAACCAAGCCCACACCGCTGACCACGCAAACCTTGCCGATGGGCCCGGCTGCGTCGCAAATCGCGATCAAGATGCTGGGCACCAATGGTGGTGGTTTCTTCGGTGCGAACTCGGCCCATCCGTATGAAAATCCCACGCCGTTCTCCAATTTCCTGGAGATGCTGGCGATCTTCCTGATTCCTGGAGGCTTGTGCATCACCTTCGGTGAAATGGTGGGCGACCGCCGTCAGGGCTGGGCGATTCTTGCCACGATGCTGGTGATCTTCATTCCGCTGACCATCGGCGTTACGGCTGCGGAGCAGGCTGGCAATCCCATCCTGCATAGTCTGTCGATCGACCAGCATGCCTCGGCACTGCAGTCGGGCGGCAACATGGAAGGCAAGGAAACGCGCTTTGGTATCGCCGCCAGCAGTCTGTTTACCGCGATCACCACGGCCGCATCCTGCGGTGCCGTGAACAACATGCACGACTCGCTGACACCGCTGGGCGGCCTGGTGCCGATGTGGCTGATGCAGTTGGGCGAAGTGATTTTCGGCGGTGTCGGTTCCGGTCTTTACGGCATGCTCGCCTTCGCGGTGGTGGCCGTGTTCATCGCCGGTTTGATGGTGGGCCGCACGCCGGAATACCTGGGCAAGAAGATCGAAGCGTATGAGATGAAGATGGCCAGTCTGGCCGTGCTGATTCCCTGCGCGCTGGTGGTGATCTGCACGGCGATTGCGGTGATGACCCCCATAGCTACAGCCACGGTCGGTAATCCAGGCGCACACGGCTTCAGCGAAATCCTCTACACGGTGACGTCGGCGACTAACAACAACGGCAGTGCATTCGGTGGCCTTTCCGCCAACATTCCGTTCTGGAACGTCATGCTGAGTGTGTGCATGTTCCTGGCCCGCTACACCCTGGCGATCGCGATGCTCGCGATGGCCGGTTCGCTGGCCGCGAAGAAGCATGTACCCGCTTCGGCCGGCACCTTGCCGACGCATACGCCGCTGTTCGTCACGCTGCTCACCTGTGTGGTGATCGTCATCGGCGCACTTACTTTCTTGCCCGCTTTGGCACTTGGCCCTATCGCCGAGTACCTGATGTCGGCGCATTGATTCATTCGGGATATTCAGTCCATGACTTCGCATACGCATGCCGTAAGCAGCTTCAACCGCACCTTGATCTTGAGGGCCGCTGCAGACGCGTTCCGCAAACTCTCGCCGCGCTTGCAGTTCCGCAATCCGGTGATGTTCGTGGTGTTCGTCTGCAGCGTATTGACCACCTTGCTGTGGGTGCAGGCCATCGCCGGTCACGGCGAAGCACCCACGGGCTTTATCTTCTGGGTAAGCCTGTGGCTTTGGTTCACGCTGCTATTCGCCAACTTCGCCGAAGCGCTGGCCGAAGGCCGCGGCAAGGCACAGGCGGCCGCCTTGCGCAGCTCGCGCAAGGATGTGATCGCCAAGAAACTGGCCGAACCTAAGCGCGATGCCACCCTTGTCTTCACGCCATCGAGCGAACTGCGCGCGGGCCACTATGTGTTGGTGGAAGCGAACGAGCAGATTCCCGGCGACGGCGAAGTAGTCCTCGGCGCCGCTAGCGTGGACGAAAGTGCCATCACGGGTGAATCCGCGCCGGTGATCCGCGAATCCGGCGGCGATCGTAGCGCCGTCACCGGCGGCACGCGCGTGCTGTCGGATTGGCTGGTGGTGCACATCACGCGCAATCCAGGTGAGAGCTTCCTTGATCGCATGATCGCGATGGTGGAAGGTGCCTCGCGTCGCAAGACGCCGAACGAGATCGCACTGACCATTCTGCTGGCCAAGTTCACACTGATCTTCCTGCTCGCCTGCGCCACGCTGCTGCCCTACTCCATCTACAGCGTGCAGGTTGCAGGTAAAGGCAATCCGATTACGTTGACGGTGTTGATCGCGTTGTTGGTGTGTTTGATTCCCACCACGATCGGCGCATTGCTTTCGGCCATCGGCATTGCCGGCATGGATCGCATGATCCGCGCCAACGTGATCGCCACCTCCGGCCGTGCGGTGGAAGCAGCAGGCGACGTCGATGTGCTGCTGCTCGACAAAACCGGCACCATCACGCTGGGCAATCGCCAAGCCGTCGCGTTCCATTCCGCACCGGGCATCGAGGAACGCAGTCTCGCCGATACCGCGCAGCTTGCTTCGCTGGCGGATGAAACACCGGAAGGCCGCAGTGTGGTGGTTCTTGCAAAGGAACGCTTCGGTCTGCGTGAACGCGAACTGGAATCGCTGCACGCCGAGTTTGTGCCCTTCACTGCGCAAACGCGCATGAGCGGTGTGAATATCGGCGAGCGTCGTATTCGCAAGGGTGCGCTGGATTCGGTGGAACGCTATCTCGACAGCCTCGGCAGCCATCTGCCGCCAGCTGTAAAGCGCATGGCTGAGGACATTGCACGTCGTGGCGCCACACCGCTGATCGTGACCGAAGGCGATCGCGCACTCGGTGTGATCGAGCTGAAAGACATCGTGAAAGGCGGCATCAAGGAACGTTTCGCCGAATTGCGCCGCATGGGCATCAAGACCGTGATGGTGACCGGCGACAATCCGCTCACCGCCGCGGCAATTGCGGCTGAAGCAGGCGTCGACGATTTCCTTGCCGAAGCAACTCCGGAAGCCAAGCTCAAGCTGATTCGCACTATGCAGGGCGAAAGCCGATTGGTAGCGATGTGCGGCGACGGCACCAATGACGCCCCCGCACTCGCTCAGGCCGACGTGGCCGTGGCGATGAACACAGGCACGCAAGCTGCGAAAGAAGCCGGCAACATGGTGGACCTTGATTCCAACCCCACCAAGTTGATCGAGGTGGTGGAGATCGGCAAGCAGATGCTGATCACGCGCGGATCGCTGACCACGTTCTCCATTGCCAACGACGTCGCGAAGTATTTCGCAATCATCCCGGCAGCATTCGCCACCACGTATCCGGCTTTGAACACGCTGAACGTGATGCACCTTGCGACGCCGCAAAGCGCCATCTTGTCGGCGGTGATCTTCAACGCGCTGATCATCATCTTCCTGATTCCGCTGGCATTGAAGGGCGTGAAATACCGCGCACTCGGTGCCGGAGCATTGCTGCGCCGCAACCTACTCGTCTATGGCCTGGGCGGCATCATCGTGCCGTTCATCGGCATCAAATTGATTGACATGTTGCTCGTCCTATTTGGGCTCGCCTGAGGAAACCCCTATGCACACCCTGAAACTGTCCGTATCGCTAACTGATGCCGACCACCCGCAAATGGAATTACGTGTCTCGTCTAATGATTCCGACTGCGATGTGGTGATAGAACTACCGGTACGAGGCCAGTTAAGGGCGGGTGCCAACGCCACACCCGATACACCCACGTCAGCAGAAGACGAATACGTGCTCGGCGGCTACGCCGGCATCTAACCAGAAAATCGGCGTCGCTTATTGGGCGATGCCGCCCAGTAACGCCCCGTTTGAGAGGAAGGTATGTACTTCAAGAAGGCTCTTGCCACATCGATCCTGTTGGCTGCCGCGCCGTTGTCGCAGCAAGTGCTGGCGCAATCGACCAACGTCAGCAACCTGCCGGCCAGCACCAGTCTGCCCGCATCCCCTGTCGCAACCGAAAGCGGCGATTGCAGCAAAGGATTCCTTTCGCGCTTTGCTTCTGCTTATCGCGAAGATGCGCAACCCGCCGATCCGAATGCGCCCTCGCCGCCGCGTCGCGCGATGGATGCACCGCTGGATTCGCCGCCCTTCCCCAGCGCGGAATGGCAGCTCGGTGGCGTAGCTGCACCCATCGGCGTGCCGGACCAAAACTCCACCTATCCGCTGGAGAAGGCACTGGGCTGCACGAAGCTCGGCAACTGGATGCAGCGCAACCGCATCGAGGTGTACGGCTGGGTGACTCCTTCTGCAAACCTGAGTACATCGGACCACACAAATTTCCCGCTCTCCTACAACACACGTCCGAATCGCGTTGAACTGGATCAGTTCATCACCACGATCACGCGCGTAGAAGATACCGTCCAGACCGACCATATCGACTGGGGTTTCGACATCTCCAATCTCTATGGTTATGACTACCACTACACGGTCACCAAGGGCGTCTTCAGTAATCAGTTGCTCAATAACCCCGCACCGGGTCAGCCGCTCAACGGCAAGATCTATGGCGACGATCCCATGTTGTTCTACGGCGACATCTACATTCCGTGGGTTGCCGAGGGCATGGTGATTCGCGTCGGTCGCTGGTTGTCGCTGCCGGATATCGAGGCGCAGTTTTCGCCGCAAAACTATCTGTTGACCCATTCGATTCTGTACACGGTCGACCCGTATACCCAGACCGGCATCATGACCACGACCAAGCTCAGCAGTCAGTGGACATTCCAGATCGGCATCAACGCGAGCAACGACACGGCACCGTGGAATTCCGCCGCGCGTCCGTCGCTGCAGACCTGCGTGCGCTGGGTGTCCGCTGACAACAACGACATGCTTTACCCCTGCATCAACAACTTGAACGGCAATAACTATAACTACAACAACGTGCAGATGTACGTGACAACCTGGGGCCATCGCTTCAGCAAGCGCGTGCATATGCTGACCGAGGCGTACAAGATGTTCGGCCGCGGCATTCCAGGCTATGGCCCGGGCGGCACGCCAGGTGTGGCGGGTTCGTCGCCGTTTGCGGGCGAAGCGGGCGAATTCGGCGTCGTCAACTATCTGAACTTCGAGCTTGATACGAGCAACATGCTGTCGTTCCGCAACGAGTTCTATAACGACGAAAAGGGCCAGCGCACTGGCTACGCCACGCGTTACAGCAGTCACACGTTGGGTCTTACGCATTGGGTGACACAAGATCTGGAGATCCAGCCGGAAATTCGCTACGAGCACTCGTATGACGAGAATGCTTATGACGGCGGCCGGAAGGATTACCAGGCCGTCGCCCTGCTCGACGCGATCATTCACTACTGAGGTAACCGCCATGAGCCGGTTGATACGCAATGCACTAACGATGTTGCTGGTGATGACCGCTATCACCGGCTTGATCTATCCGCTGGCTGCCACCGGCGTGGCGCAAGTGTTGTTCCCGCACCAGGCCAACGGCAGTTTGGTAGTACGCGACGGCAAGCCGATCGGCTCGGAGTTGATCGGCCAGTCCTTCACCGACCCCAAGTATTTCTGGGGTCGGCCGTCGGCCACGACGCCGCAGCCGAATAACGGCACGGCTTCGAATGGCTCCAACCTGGGCCCGACCAACTCCGCGTTGCACGATGCCGTGCAGCAGCGCATCGATGCGTTGCATGCGGCGGATCCAAGCAATACGGCACCCGTGCCGGCAGACCTGGTCACCGCTTCTGGCAGCGGCCTCGATCCGCAAATCAGTCCGGCGGCAGCGCAGTATCAGGTGGCGCGTGTGGCGCGTTTGCGCAACCTCAGCGTCGACCAGGTGCAAGCGCTCGTGACGCAAGCTACACAAGGACGTCAGCTGGGTTTGCTTGGCGAGCCGGGTGTGAACGTGTTGCAGTTGAACCTTGCGCTGGATGGCGTGCAAAAGCGTTGATGATGCGAAGCCCTCCTCTCCCTTTCGCGGAGAGGAGGGCTAAGATGTGCCGATTCGGCTCCCGCATGGCCCTCTATGACCGAAGCTTCTCGTGACGCACGTGCCGATGCCCTGCTCGATGTCGTGCAGGAAGACAGCCATCGGCGTCTGAAGATTTTCCTGGGTGCGGCACCTGGCGTCGGCAAGACCTACGCCATGCTTTCTGCTGCGCGCGAACTGAAGCGCCAAGGCGTGGATGTCGTCATTGGACTGGTGGAGACGCACGGTCGCGCCGAAACCGCCGCCCTGCTCGAAGGGCTAGAGGTGCTACCGCGCCTCGCACTGTCGTATCAGGGTCGCGACTTCACCGAATTCGATGTCGACGGCGCACTCGCTCGCCGCCCGGCGGTCCTACTGGTGGATGAGCTCGCCCATCGCAATATTCCAGGCAGCCGCCATGAACGCCGCTGGCAGGACATTGCCGAGTTGCTCGATGCCGGCCTTGAGGTCTACACCGCGCTCAACGTCCAGCATTTGGAAAGTCTCAACGACCAAGTGCGGCGCATCACCGGCGTGACCGTGCGCGAGACCGTGCCTGACGCGTTCCTCGACCGGGCGCGCGACATCGTGCTGGTCGACTTGCCGCCGCGCGAACTGATCGGGCGCCTGCGACAAGGCAAAGTCTACGTACCCGAAGCGGCAGCCGCCGCGCTCGATTCCTTCTTCTCGCCCACCAATCTCGCCGCACTGCGCGAGTTGGCGGTGGACACCGTAGCGGGCCACGTCGACAGCGATTTGCGCGAGCACATGCTGGCCCGTGGCGGTGCGATGCCCGTGCGCCGTCGTGTGCTGGCTGCGATCGATGGTCATGCACAGAGCGAGTACCTGGTGCGTGTCGCGCGCCGTATTGCGGAACGTCGCGGCGCACGATGGAGTGTGGTTTTCGTCGACACCGGCGCGACGCTGGACAATGCGCGACGTGAGCGTATCGATTCGGCCATGCGCTTGGCACGTCGACTCGGTGGCGATGCGACCGTGTTGCGCGGACATGCCATCGCTGACGAACTACTGGTGTTCGCCGACCGCGAAGGTGTTGGCCAGATCATTCTCGGCCGTACGCGCGAGCGATTGCTGGCGCGCATGATCGGACGCTCGCTGACGCAGCAACTATTGCGTCGAGGCGCCCATCTCGAACTGACCATCATTGCCACGCCGGCGGAACGCGTGCGTGCACGCCGACGCCTTCGCTTGATGCCCGCGCACGGGCGGCGCGACGAATACATCTTCGCCACCGTTGTCACGGTGCTCGCTATTGGGCTGGCTTTCATTGCCGACCGTTACTTGTCGGTAGCCAATCTCGCCTTGATTTTCCTTACGGCAGTAATGACCGTCGCGGTACGCACGCGCATGTCGGTGGCGGTATACACGGCGATACTGTGCTTTATCGGCTACAACTTTTTCTTCGCGCCGCCACGCTACACATTGGCGATATCCAACCCGGACGATGTCCTCGCTGTAACGCTGTTTTTGCTGGTTGCCCTGATCTGCAGTCGCCTGGCGACGCGTCTTGCCAGCCAGGTGGAATCCCTGCGCGCCGCTCACGACTATTCACATGCGCTATTGACCCTGGGTCAACGACTGGCAGCGAGTGCCGATGCCGAGGGCGTGCGTGAAGTGGGCGCTTCCGCACTGGCGCACGGCCTGCACTGCGAGGCAGCGATATTGGCGCGCGATGTGGAACACCATCTGCAGATTGCCGCCAACAGCTCGCGCACGCTAACTATGACGGCACAGGATCTCGCCGCAGCCGAATGGTGCGAGCAACATACCGAAGCTGCCGGGCGCTTCACCGACACCCTCAACGCCGCGCGCTGCTGGATGCTGCCATTGGGCAGCGACGATCACCGCCTTGGCGTGGCTGCACTGCGCTTCGAAAACGGCAACGCACCGGATATCGAGCGTCGCAGTTTGGCGCTGGCGATGGTGCAGGACATTGGGCAGGCGCTGGAACGCGCGCGTCTCGCTTCCGAACTTGAAGGCGCACGTGTGCAAGGCGAGACCGAACGCTTGCGCAACGCCCTGCTCTCTTCCGTGTCGCACGACTTGCGCTCACCGCTTGCCTCCATGATCGGCGCAGCGGGCACGCTCTCCAGCTACTGGGAACAGTTGCCGGTGGGCGAGCGCCAGGAATTGCTCAGCGCAATCCTTGGCGAAGGCCAACGCCTGGATCGCTATATCCAGAACTTGCTGGACATGACGCGCCTCGGCCACGGCACGCTCAAGCTCAATCGCGACTGGACCGATGCCGCCGAGATCGTGGCTTCCGCCATCACGCGACTGCGCAAGCTGTTCCCAGAACTGCGCGTGGACACGATACTGCCGAACGAAACGGTGTTGCTGTTCGTGCATCCCGCATTGATCGAGCAGGCGCTGTTCAACATTCTGGAAAATGCCGCACGCTTCTCGCCACCGAATGAAGCGGTGCGCGTAATCGTGCGCGTGGCGGGCGATCGCTTGTTTATCGATGTCGTCGATCGTGGCCCGGGCATTCCCGAAGAAGAGCGTGCACGCATCTTCGATATGTTCTATTCCGTTTCGCGCGGCGACCGCGCGCCACAGGGCACCGGCCTGGGCCTGGCAATCTGCCGTGGCATGATCGGCGCACACGGCGGCAGCGTGGAAGCCTTGCCCGGCGAGGGCGTTGGTACCACCATTCGCATCAGCCTGCCGCTACCCACGCCGCCAACGCCGCCCACGCCATGAGTGCTGCCAATCCCTGCGCCCTAGTCATCGATGACGAAACGCAGATCCGCAAATTCCTCGATATCGGCCTGCGTGCCGAGGGCTACGACGTGCTGCTTGCCGCGAACGCCGCCGACGGCCTGGCGCTCGCCGCGACGCGCAACCCCGATGTCGTGATCCTGGACATCGGGCTGCCGGATCGCGAGGGGCACGACGTGCTGGCCGAATTGCGCCAGTGGACCCAAGTGCCCGTGCTGATGCTTTCCGTGCGCGACGCCGAGCAGGAAAAGGTGAAAGCGCTCGACGCCGGCGCCAACGACTACATGACCAAGCCGTTCGGCATCCAGGAGTTGATGGCCCGCTTGCGTGCGTTGATGCGCAATCGCGTCATCGGCACCGACGCGCCACCGCGCTACGACGATGGACGTCTGCATATCGATCTGGCGTTGCGCGAAGTGTTTCTCGACGGACAACCGCTGTCACTCACTCGCAAGGAATACGCCGTGCTCGCCATGCTGGTGCGTCACGCCGGGCGCGTGGTCAGCCAGCAACAGCTGCTGCGCGAGATCTGGGGCGGCACGCACGTGCAGGACACGCATTATTTGCGCATCGTGCTAGGCAAATTGCGACAGAAGCTCGGCGACGATCCGACGACGCCGCGCTGGTTGAAGACCGAACCCGGTGTTGGCTACCGATTTCTTTCCGGCGGCGCTTGAAGTAAATCATTGTGCGCGCAGCCGTGTGTATCACGCTGCTGCATTGTGCGTAGCGAACGCCTTGCTGAGCCAGTCGATGAAGACACGCACGCGCGGCGACAGCTGGCGACTATGCGGATATAGCAGCGAGACGGGCGTCGGCGAAGGCGGAAATGCCGGTAACACCTCGACCAATGTTCCCGCCGCCAAATCGTCGGCGATGTGGTAGCGAGGCACCTGTATCAGGCCCAGGCCATGGCGAGCCGCTGCCACATACATTTCCGCGCCCGTTACGGTGATCGATGTCGGTGGCGTTATGTGACGCAACGTTCCATCGACCTGGAATTCCAGCGGCAACACATTGCCGCTAGCGGTGGAAACGAAGCCGATCATGCGATGCGTATCGAGTTCATCCGGCGTACGCGGCATACCTATTCGTTCCACATAGGCGGGGCTGGCACACGTGACTTCTTCCAGCACGGCGATGCGGCGCCCGACCATCGAGCTATCGTGCAGTTCGCCGACGCGCAGCACGCAGTCGATGCCTTCGCGCACGAGATCGACCAGGCGATCGCCTTCGCTCAGATGCAATTGCAGGCCTGGATACGTGGCCAGGAATTCGGGCAAGCCCGGCAGCACGAAGTGGCGTGCCAGCGTGCCGTGCACATCGATGCGCAACATACCTGTCGGCTTGGCACCCGTGAAAGCGGACTCGGCTTCCTCGATGTCGGCGAGGATCGCCATGCAGCGCCGGTAATAGGCTTCGCCGTCCAGGGTGGGCGTCACCTGGCGCGTCGTGCGCTGCAATAAGCGCACGCCCAGCCGCGCCTCCATCTGTTGCAACGTTTCGGTGGCGGTCGAGCGCGGCAGGCCCAAGTCCTGCGCGGCCAGGGTGAAGCTGCGCCGTTCCACGATGCGGGCGAACAGTCGCATGGCAGCTACGGTATCCACCGGGCATTGTTCCCTCTGACCGAATTGTATTACCGGATCTAAGCAGATTATCCGGACGAAGGGAATAGCTAAGGTTCTCCCATCGACATCCCGTCGATCCCAATGAGGAGACCACCATGAATACCCCACGCAACAAGGTAGCCCTGGTTACCGGCGCGTCCCGTGGCATCGGCGCCGCTATTGCCCAACGCCTGGCGGACGACGGTTTTACCGTGATCGTCAATTATTCGGGCGATGCCGCGTTGGCCGACATCCAGGTTCGCGCCATCCAGGAACGCGGCGGCCATGCCCTCGCTGCCAAGGCAGACGTGAGCGATGCCGAGGCGGTGCGCCGCATGTTCGAAGCGGCCGAGACCGCCTTCGGCGGCGTCGATGTGCTGGTGAACAACGCCGGCATCATGGGCCTGTCGACCATCGCCGATACCGATGATGCAAGCTTCGACCGCCTTATCGCGGTCAATCTCAAGGGCACGTTCAACACGCTGCGCGAAGCCGCCCAACATCTGCGCGATGGCGGCCGCATCATCAACTTTTCCTCCAGCGTGGTTGGCCTGTTGCAACCGACGTATGGCGTCTACGCCGCCACCAAGGCAGCAGTGGAAGCGATGAGCAGCGTGCTCACCAAGGAACTGCGCGGACGCAACATCACGGTCAACAGTGTGGCGCCGGGTCCCACCGCAACCGATCTATTCCTCAACGGCAAGCCGCAAGAGGTTGTGGATCGTCTGGCCAAGCTCGCGCCGCTTGAGCGCCTCGGGCAGCCGCAAGACATCGCCGCAGTAGTCGCATTCCTTGCCGGTCCAGACGGCGGTTGGGTCAACGGCCAAGTCCTGCGCGCTAACGGCGGAATCATCTGATATCGCAGCCTTCCCTGCATTTCCTTCGAGGAGAACGACCATGAAATACATCATCATCGTAACGGGCGCATCGAGCGGCTTCGGTTTGATGGCGGCACGCGCCCTCGCCCACGCCGGCCACACTGTTTACGCCAGCATGCGCGAAACCACCGGACGCAATGCGCCGCAAGTCGCCAGCGTGCAGCAATATGCCACCGAGCACGGCATCGACTTGCGCACGATCGAGCTGGATGTCGCCTCGCAAGCATCGGCGGATGCGGCGATCGCGCAGATCATCGCCAATGATGGGCGGCTCGACGTTGTGATCCACAACGCGGGACATATGTCGTTCGGCCCCGCCGAGGCATTCACGCCCGAACAATTCGCGGCGCTGTACGACACCAACGTGCTCAGCACGCAACGCGTGAATCGCGCCGCGCTGCCGCACTTGCGCAAACAAGGCCAAGGATTGTTGTTGTGGGTGTCATCCACCAGCACACGCGGCGGCACGCCGCCCTTCCTCGCACCGTATTTTGCGGCGAAAGCCGCGATGGATTCGCTTGCGGTGAGTTATGCGGGCGAGGTGGCTCGCTGGGGCATTGAGACATCCATTGTCGTGCCCGGAGCCTTCACCAAGGGCACCAACCACTTCGCGCATGCCGGTACGCCCGCCGACACCGCGCGGACGCAAATCTATGCGGAAGGCCCCACAGCCGATATGGCCGACCGAGCATTGAAGGGACTCGCCGCACTCGAACCTGTCGATGCAGATCCGCAAGCTGTCGCCGATGCCATCGTGCAAGTGGTGAACACGCCTTTCGGCAAGCGGCCATTCCGCGTTCACATCGATCCATCGCAGGACGGCGCTGAAATCGTCAACGGTGTTGCCGATCGCGTACGTGCTGAACTGTTGCGCCGTATCGGGCTGGAAGATGTTCTTGCGCTGCGAGTGATCGGCGCTGGTAACTGACCGGCGTTGCGGAAGGGCGGTATTTCATCGCCCTTCCGCCAACCCCTGCGTTGAATCGTTTGAAGCTACTCGCGTAAGCGCGGAACGCCATGCACATCGCGTTCTTCGATCGCAATGGGCCGCGTATCGAGACGACCGCCGACGATGGGCGTTGCAGGTAATGCTTCCGAATTGTCGCCACGCGCAATGGCGATCGCATTGCGATAACAACGTTGAGCCAGTGCAGCATCGCCCTGGCCGGCGTAAGCATCGCCCAGCGCCTCCCACGCACTCGCAGTTGGCGCCAGCGCCAGCGAGCGTTCCAGATATTGACGCGCCTTGAGCCACTGGTTCATCCGCACAGACATGCGCCCCAGCGACAACAACAGGCTGGGATCATTCGGATGACCATCTAGCCAACCTTCAGCGCGACGCAGACGCGCCTCAAGATCATCGCCGGCGAGCATGCCGTAGGTTTCGACCAGTTGCGGCGACCAATCGCGACGCAGCGCGGATTCCACTTCGTCCATCGCCGGAAGCATGAGACCGTAATTGGCGGCTTTGCGTGCATACGCATCGACGACCGCTGGCGCACGACGTTGCGTTTTGGGCAACTGTGACCACAGCGAGTTGAGCACGGCACCGTCGGTAGCGGCATTGATGCTGGCGACGAGTACTTGTGTTTCCAGTGCGTTGTAGGCGCGCGCGCCGAGCACGCCGCTCTTCTGCAAGGGCTCGAGCGCGAAGCGTGCGCGACGCGTATCACCACTCGCCAAGGCGGCAAGTGCGAATTCGCGCCAACCACCTGGGCTCAAACTGCCGCTATCCGCTTCAGGCGTGAGCAGCGTGAGTGCTTCGGCAGCTCTACCGTCCCGGCGCAATACGCGCGCGCGCAGTACACGCGCTGCGCGTGGCGCGACTTGTGCCGCTTCGTCTAGAGATTCCAACGCGCGAGCATGCTCACCGCGCCGAGAAGAAGCTTCTGCCGCAGCCAGCAGTGCAGGACCGCGCAAGGTGTCGAGGCGTGACGCGCGATTCAAGTCGCGCTCTGCATCGCTGTGGCGGCCTTCCATCAAGGCGACCAAACCTTCGGCGAGACGTTGCTGGCTCACTCGCCGATGACGCCGCGAAAAAGCGCCGAACGGCCAGCGTGCCAAACGCCACAGCGCAGTGGCCACCACCCATGCGACCAGCAACAATACGACAGCCGCCAGCAGACTGGTTTGTGCGGTCACGCCACGAAAACGCACCAACACATAACCCGGATCCTCGGCGACCCAATGCCAGCCGAAGGCCGCGACGGCGGCGACGATCACCAGTAACAGGATCCATCGCCACAGCTTCATGGCTTCTTCCCGCTTGGCGTTGCGCCGTTATCAGGCTCGGACTTGAGCGCATGAACGGCGCGCAAGTTGCGCAGTTCGCTCAATGCGCCGCCGAGCTTCACCGGGATGGACGGCTTGAGCTGATTGCCTAGCGTGGCGATGTGATCGCGTGCTTGTTCCACGGCAGGCGATTGCGGATCGAATTGTGCGACCAGGCCTGCGTCCACGCGTTTCAGCGCGGCGGAGCATGCATCGTCGTCCCATGCGATCAGCGCTGCCTGCGCCTGGGCGAGATCAAGCGCCACCATTTCGCGCGCGATACGCGCGTCGGCGATATCGACCGGCGCGCCGTTGTCGCGATGAATCTGGATCACGCTGTATAGCGCACGGCGGATGCGCGCCCAGACGCCGTTGTCCTGGTTGGTCGTCGGTTCGTCCAGGGGTTTCAGCGGTAGACCAGGAAGATCGTTGCGCAACTGCACCACGGTATCGAGCAATTGCTGGCGATCCGCTGATTGGCTTTTCACCAACGCTTCGCGTTCGGCATCGATGCTTTGGCGAACGCCGTTGAAGGCGCTATCGCTCACGCCGCCCAAGGCTTGATCGGCCAGCGCATAGGCCTGCGCGGCGCTTTGGGCATCGTGGAACAGTGTGTAGCGTTCGGCGCCCATGCGCAGCAGGGATTCGGTTTCGTCCAGGCGCATCGCGTCCTGGCCGGACAGTGTTTTTTCGGACAGGCGACCGACGGCTTCTTCCAGATCACGAACGCGCTGATCCTGCGAGAGCAGTTCCTCGCGCAGCGAACGATTGACCTGATCGGCATCGTTCAACCGCTGCATCAGCAGGGTGTCCTGGTTGGTCGCACCGCTCAGCGCGTGCTCCATGGTGTTGACCCGATCTTCCAGCCCCGTAGTGGTGCGCAACGCGACGGTGCTGATGTGCGTGAGTTTCCATTGTCGCCAGGCGACATAGCCGACGCCCACGATGGCGATCAGCGCCAGCAACAGGGCCAGCGCGAGCGTACCGCCGCTGGAGCGCGGCGACGTCGGTGGCCGGTTGGCGCGCAAAGGAGTGGAGGGCACGCCCGTGGGCGCGGCGGGATCGGGGGTGAGATCATCCTGGCTCATGGGCGCATGCTAACAGCCTGCGCGGCCGGCTTCTTGGTGCGCGCGTGAACAGACCTCGCATGCACGCGCGAGCAGGTCGGCCTGGGTCGCTGATGCGGCCACGTATACCCGCGAAAAACCGCTTGCCCGAGCCTGTTCGGCGATCCGATCGCTGCTTACCACGAGCCTGGCCTCACGCAACCGCTGCGACGCCGCGGACGGCAACAGCGCCAGCAGGTTCTGCATGGCCTCGCCACTGGAAAGCAACACGCACGCCGTGTGTGGCAGATGCTGCGCGGCATCGATGTGGCGTCGATCCAGCCTAGGCGCACTCCGACGATACACATGCACTTCACGCAACGACGCGCCGCGTGCCACGAGCTGCTGCTGCAGCAATCCGCGTCCACCGGGTGCGGTGATCAATGCGACATGGCGTTCTTGCAGTTGCTGCAGCGATGGCAGTTCCAACAAACCCTCGCTGTCCTGTCGCGCTGCCGGAACCTGGGCCTCGATGCCAATACGATGCAGTGCAGCCGCTGTGCCGTGCCCGGTGGCGATAACCGTTGCCTGTGTGGTGAGTGGCGCCAGCCCTGTCGCATAACGCACAGCGGCCGGGCTAGTGAAGATCAGCACGTCATCGTTTTGCGCTTTTAGCCATTGCGCGCGGGCCGTTTCGGTATCGGCGGCGCGTAACGACAACCCCGGCAGCAACAGCGGCACTCCGCCCAATGCACGAATCTTCCGCGCCAACGCCCCACCTGTGCCGGCTGGACGCGTAATCACGATCATCTCGCCATGCAGGGCTGCGCCGCGTTGGGAGGATTGCGCACTCACGCCAGATTTCACCAGGATCGGGTCGAGCGCCGAGTGTAGCGTCTACACTGTCGCCCCCACTCCCCCACGTGACGACGTTCGATGAACAAGCCGGACCCGCAGGCCGCCGCCGAGACATTGGTGGCATTTATCCATGAAGGCATTCCACTGGCGCGTGCCATGGCGCTTGAGCTCGGCGATTACGATGGCGAACGGCTTCGCCTCATCTGCCCGCTGCCGCCTAACGTCAACGACAAGGGCTGCGCTTTCGGGGGCAGCCTGGTGAGCCTGATGACCCTCACCTGCTGGGGCCTGGTCGAACTGGCGCTGCGTGAACGCGGCGAGGACTGCGACGTCTACGTCGGCGAATCCACGGTTCGCTACCTCAGCCCGGTGTGGGACGATTTCGTGGCCGAAGCGCAACCGGCCGACGACGCAAACTGGACGACCTTCTTTGCCACGCTGGCTGCCCGAGGCCGCGCGCGTATCGCGGTGACCTGCCAGGTACCCGGCGAGGAAGGCAAACCTGCCGCTACACTTGCGGCACAGTTCGTGGCCAAGCGCCGCGACACTACGCCAAAATAGACCGTCTTATAAGGGAGGCATTGCCCATGCGTCGTATCGTCGGCCCGATCCTGCTTTCGACCGCGCTGCTGTTGTCCGGCTGTGCCACCGACAAGCGCAGCGATGCGCTCAGTCATACCTTGCTCGAATACGCCAATGCGCTGCGCTGGGATGGTTTCGAGACCGCCCAGCAGTTTGTCGACCCCAAGGTACGCGAGGCACATCCGCTGACCGACCTGCAGCTCGCGCGCTACAAGCAGGTGCAGGTAAGCGGTTATGACGACGGCAACGGCGCCATTCCCGGCGGCGAAAACGAAGTGCGCCAGATCGTACAGATCACCCTGACCAACGTGCACACCCAGTCGGCCCGCACCATCGTCGACCACCAGGTATGGCATTACGACGCCGAAAAGAACCACTGGTGGCTGGAAAGCGGGTTGCCGGATATCACCCAGGGCACCGACTAAGCGTCGGGCCCCGTTTCCGATCCTGCCCTAGGGCTATAATCCGCCGTTTACCTGTAACCGCGCGGCCTGCCCGCGCCCGTGGATAGTCATGAACGATTTCCTGCATAAGCTGCCCCAGTTCCTGGGCAACCATCTCGCGCTGGCTGGGGCATTCGTGGCCCTGGTGATTGCGCTGATCGTCACCCAACTGATGGTGCTGATGCGCAAGTACACGGAGCTCACGCCCGCCGGCCTGACCCAGCTGATCAATCGCGACAGCCCGCTGCTGATCGATCTATCGGCCATTGCCGATTTCGAAAAGATGCACGTGCCAGGCGCCAAGAACGTGGTGATGAGCCAGTTCGACCCAGAAAACAAAGACCTCACCAAGGCACGCGAGCTGCCGGTGGTAGTGATGGACAAGGACGGCCGCAACGCCGACAGCGCCGCGCAGCGGTTGATCAAAGCTGGCTTTACCCGCGTCTACACCTTGGGCGGCGGCGTGCTGGCGTGGCAGCAGGCACAGTTGCCGGTGGCCAAGGGCCGGACCTGATCAGGCTCCGTTGATGCCGGCGCGACCAGCAAGAATCTGCGCCAAGACATCCGGCGCGTAATCGAACGAGTCGTAATAAAGCCGTTCTTCCGGCAAGCCTGCGTCGAGAAACAGCTTGTGTCCGGCGTCGATCATCGCCGGCGGCCCGCTCATGTAGACGTCGTAGCCGGAAAGATCCGGGTGATCTTCCAGCACCGCTTCATGCACCAGTCCCGCGCGCATGCCGGCGATGCGCGCCTGTTCCGGATCGGACAGCACCGCGTGAAAATGCAGGTTCGGCGCCACGGCGGCCCATTGCTCGGCAAGGCCGTGCAGGTAAAGGTCCGCCGCGTTTCGCGCACCCCAATAGACGCTGATCGGACGGCGCGTTCCCAATGCCAGAAAGTGCTCGAGGATCGCCTTCACCGGCGCGAAACCAGTACCGCCAGCCATGAACACCATCGGCCGCTCCGAATCCTCACGCGGCACGAACGTGCCGAGCGGGCCCTCGATGCGCAGCGTATCGCCCTCTTTCAGCACCTCGCTCACCCACGAAGTGAAACCACCGCCGGCAACATGGCGAACGTGCAACTCGATCACGCCTTCCGCTTGCGGCCCGTTCGCGATGGAAAACGGACGACGGCGACCTTCATCCAGCAACACATCCAGATACTGCCCAGGCAGCCAGTTCAAACGCAGCTCGCCTGGCGCGGGTTGCAGATGCAGACCGATCACATCCGGCGCGAGCTGCCACTTGCGGCTCACCTGCACATCGATCTGGCGACGCGCCACATCCTCGACCGATGTCACTTCACGCGCTGCCACAACCAGATCGCTAACCGGCACGGCCTGGCACAGCAGCACAGCATGATGCGTACGATCATGCACATCCAGCGCCGTGGGCGGATTGCGCGGGTAAGTGCAACGACCTTCCTTCAAGATGGCCTTGCAGCTGCCACACACGCCCGCACGGCACGAATAAGGCAGCGCGATGCCGTCGCGCTGCGCCGCTTCCAGCACGGTTTCGCCAGGCAAGACGTCGAAACGGCGGCCGGAATTATGGAGAGTGACGGTAAACACAGGGCGCATTGTCGCCGCTAGGGTAGTGGGCGGACAATGCGGGCTCTTTGCACGAGTATCAATGTATGCCGATCTGGAAACAGGACCCCGACCTCACTCGCCTCAACGACTGGAGCGCCAATACCCTGATGGAAGCCCTGGGTATCCGCATGACCGCCATCGGCGACGATTGGTTGCAAGGCACGATGCCGGTGGATCGGCGCACGCACCAGCCGTACGGGCTTTTGCATGGCGGCGCCTCGGTGGCACTGGCCGAAACACTGGGCAGCAGCGCGGCCATGCTGACGCTGGATCCGAGCAAGGAACGCGCGGTGGGCCTGGATATCAACGCCAACCACGTGCGCGGCGTGCTCAGCGGCACCGTAACCGGCACGGCGCGCCCGCTGCACATCGGTCGGTCGACGCAAGTGTGGGAAATTCGCATCGAAGACGAAGCAGGAAAACTCGTATGCATCTCGCGCCTGACCATGGCCGTGGTGCCGGCGACAGCAGTAGGTTCGCGCTGATGCCCATGACCACGGCGTGCGTGCCGCGTATCGATGTCTAACGAAACGCCTTACGCACGGCTCACGCCCGACCTCGTGTTGGATGCCATCACCGCCTGCGGCCTTTGGCCAGACGGTCGCCTGCTTGCGCTCAATAGCTACGAAAACCGCGTGTGGCAGGTGGGCCTGGAAGATGGCGCGCCGGTAATCGCCAAGTTCTATCGACCCGGGCGATGGAGCGATGAGGCGATTCTGGAAGAACACGCTTTTGCGCAAGAGCTGGCCGATGCGGAGCTTCCCGTCGTCGCACCGCTCGCATTCGGCGGACGCACGCTCCTGCATCACGACGGCTACCGTTACGCGCTGTCGCCACGGCACGGCGGTCGCGCGCCATCGCTCGAATCCACCGATCAACTGGAATGGCTAGGACGCTTGATCGCGCGCATGCATAGCGTCGGCGCGCGCGCTTCATTCGCGCATCGGGAAAAGCTCAATCGCGAAAATTTGATTGTCAAACCCATGCACGCGGTGCTCGCCTCGGACTTGCTTCCCTCTTCGCTCGCCGATCGCTATCGCGCCGCCGTCGAACGCGTGGATCGTGCGGTGGCAGCGCGTTTCGACGCTGTTGGTCCCGTGCGAACATTGCGCCTGCATGGCGATTGCCATCCGGGCAACGTGCTGTGGACCGATGCGGGCCCGCATTTCGTCGATCTCGATGACGCGCGCACGGGTCCGGCCGTGCAAGATCTCTGGATGCTGGCTCACGACGAACGCGCCATGCAGGCATTGCTGGAAGGCTATGGCTCGATGCGTGATTTCGATCACGCAGAAATTGCGTTGGTCCCCGCGCTGCGCGCCATGCGACAAGTGCATTATGCGGGTTGGATCGCGGCGCGCTGGCAAGATCCAGCTTTTCCGGCAGCCTTCCCGTTCGCCGCCGAGGCGCGCTGGTGGGAACAGCACATTACGGACCTGCATGAACAGGCCGAAGAACTCGAATGATTTTTCTTTTTTTTGTGGGGTGTTGAATGCGTCAAATCCTGTTTCGCCTGATCGGTATCCTGGAAGTCGCAGGCGGCTTCTACGGCATGGCGACCGTGTTGCCGCGCCTGCTCGAATTCGGGCCGTTGCGCACGGCAGCCATCGGGCTGATCGCGTTCGCGCTCTATGCCTTCGTGCTGGTAGCGGGCGTGCTGCTGCTGGAAAACAGCGAGCGCGGCATTCGCCTTTCCAGCATCGCGCAGCTGCTGCAATTGCCGCTGATCGCCCTGCCGATCTTCAGCTACGCCCTGCACTGCGGCGCATGCATTGACCTGTTCGCCGCCCTGCACCTGCCGACCCGGCCGGAGTTGAGCTGGCAATTCGGCAGCCAGCGATTCGTGCTGGCCTTCGCCGGGCCGGCCGTCTCGCGCCTGGGTGTGAATGTGCTCGCCCTGCTGTCCTGGCTGATCCTCAAACTGCGCTAAGCCGCCTTTTTTCAGGCTGACGCCGGGCCTCGCAAGGCGGCCCGGTTATCATAGGCGGATGAATACAGCCACCGAACTGCCCGTCATCCGCCTGAAATCCGATCGCAGCCCCGGCCATCCGTGGGTTTGGTCGGCGCAGGTGCACAAGCCCGAAACGCGCCTGCCTCCGGGCAGTGTGGTGGATGTGATGGACGCGAAATACCGCTTCGTCGGGCGCGGCTTCTGGAACGGTCACGCGCGTATTGCCTTGCGCCTGCTCACCACCGACCCTGTCGAACCGATCGACGCCGCATGGATCGGTGCACGTATCGATCGCGCCGTGACGCTTCGCCGTGAGCTGTTGAAGCTCGATAGCGTGACCGACGCATGGCGCGTGATCCATAGCGAAGGCGATGGCCTTTCCGGGCTGATCGTCGATCGCTACGCCGATATCCTGGTGATCGAATATTTCTCCGCCGGCATGTGGAAATTCCGCGAGGCGATCCACACCGCGCTGTTGCGGCAATTTCCCGGCGCGCGCTTGTACTGGTTCGCCGAAAGCCACGTGCAGAAACAGGAATCGTTCGATTGCCGTGCCATGGACGCACCCACACCGGTGGAAGTGCACGAACATGGCCTGCGCTTTCACGCCGCGCCGGGTTACGGCCATAAGACCGGCTTTTTCGCCGATCAACGTGAGAATCGTCGCCGCTTCGCCGCACTCGCGCGTGGCCGCCGCGTGCTCGACCTTTGCTGCAACGCCGGTGGCTTCGCCGTGCATGCGATGGCCGCCGGTGCACGCGAGGCGGTCGGCGTGGACATGGATGCGGGCATCCTCGAGATCGCGCGCGCCAATGCTGCTGCCAACAATCTCGATGCGCGTTTCGAGCAGGCCGATATCTTCGACTGGCTGCGTCAGGCCGTCGCCAACGGCGAACGCTATGACGCGGTGATCCTCGATCCGGCCAAGCTCACGCGCGATCGCACCAAGGTGCTCGACGCACTCAAGAAGTACTTCGCCATGAATCGCCTGGCTCTGGACGTGATTCCACCCGGCGGCGTACTGCTCACCTGCTCATGCACAGGGCTGGTAAGCGAAGCGGATTTCCTGGAAATGCTGCGTCGCGTGGCGCTCAACGCCGGACGCGAGATCCAGGTACTGGAAGTGCGCGGCGCCGGCGCGGATCACCCCGTGCGCGTCGACGTACCCGAAAGCCGTTACCTCAAAGCAGTGTTTTGTCGGGTGGATTGACGCTGCTCGCGCCCACCCGCCACACCAGTATCAACACATACGCGAGCACCAGAAACGCCACCAGCAGAAGGCAGCCATTGCGCAACGTGATGGCGTAGCCAAGCCTGGACGCATCGATGAATCCGTACGGATACGTGCCGATGATCGCGCCACGCACCAACGCGTAAACGAAGTACGCGACCAGATAAAGACACCACCACAACGGCGCTGTCCAGCGCAGCGCCGTGCCGCGCAGTGTGATCAAGCTGTAGACCACAAACAGTAGCGGCACGACGTAATGCAGCAGCACATCCGCCACCAGCTGCAAACCCTGCGGCATCCACACATGGCGTAACAGCAGGTAATAAGCGATGCCGACAAAAGCGATGCTGGCAGTCACCCACCCGATCGCGACGGGTCGCACAAAGAAGCGACCGAGCGCCGAGGCTGGCGCCAGCAGCGGGAATGTCGTGGCAACGCAGACCAGCAGATTGGTCAGCACGGTGAAAAAGCCGAAGTAATTGACCAAGCCTTCACCGACACTCTTGCCGCTGGTTATGGCATAGGCCAACGACAGGTAAAGCTGCAGTAGAACTGCGACCCAGGCGACTATCGCGATTAAAGCAGCCAGCGCCCTGCCATTTACCCTAGCCGTATTCATAGCGGCCCCTGCCCGAGTTGGATGGCCCGATAGTAGCCGAGGCCAGCGGCGATCTCAGGGACTGATACGCCAGCGCGTAAACTGTGCGACAGAGACTCCCGGAACCGCCCATGCCCCTGATCGATATCATCCTGCTGATTCTGCTCGTCATCCTGCTGATCCTGCAGGTATTCAGCTTGCTGCGCAGAGGCGACGACGCCGGCGTCCATGCGCGGCTGGACGCCTTGAAGGACGACAACCGTCACTTGCGAGAAGCTCTCGCCCAGGAACAGCGTGCGGGACGCAGCGAGTTGAGCCAAGCCTTGACGCAATTCGGGCAACGCTTGGATTCACTCACCGAAAGCACCAACACCGGCATGCAGACACTCTCGCAGCGCCTGGTTGAAGATGCGCGCCGCGGACGCGAAGAACTCACCGCCAACCTCAATCAGCTTGGCGGACAGCAAAAACAACAACTCGCGGCACTCACCGCCGACAACGAAAAACGCCTGAACGAAGTACGCGCCACACTGGAAGCCAAACTCGGCGCCATCCAGCAGGACAACGCGACGAAGCTCGAGCAGATGCGCGCCACCGTCGACGAGAAACTGCAGTCCACGCTGGAAACACGACTCGGCCAGTCGTTCAAGCTCGTCTCCGAACGCCTGGAAGCCGTGCAGCGCGGCCTGGGCGAAATGCAATCGCTAGCCAGTGGCGTCGGCGATCTCAAGCGCGTGCTCAGCAACGTGAAAACCCGCGGCATTCTCGGCGAAATGCAGCTCGGCGCATTGTTGGAGCAAATGCTCACCCTTGACCAATACGCCTCCAACGTGGCCACCGTGCCCGGTTCCGACGACCGCGTGGAATTTGCCATACGCCTGCCCGGCAGCGACCGCGACAGCCAGGTATGGCTACCCATCGACGCCAAATTTCCGCGCGAAGACTACGAACGCCTGCTCGACGCACAACAACTCGCCGACGTCGACGCCGTCGAACGCGCGGCGTCCGCGTTGGAACGACGCATTCGCGACGAAGCCAAAACCATTCGCGCCAAATACATCTCGCCACCGGCCACAACAGACTTCGCCATCCTGTTCCTGCCCACCGAAGGTCTCTACGCCGAAATCATCCGCCGCCCTGGCTTGTTCGAAAGCCTGCAAAGAGAACAGCGCGTCACCATCGCCGGCCCCACCACCCTTTCCGCATTATTGAACAGCTTGCAAATGGGCTTCCGCACGCTAGCGATCCAACAACGTAGCAGCGAAGTTTGGCAAACGCTTGCCGCGGTGAAAAACGAGTTCGGAAAATTTGGCGACGTACTGGTCATGGTCCGCAAAAAACTGGACGAGGCCGGCAAACACCTCGACAACACCAGCAAGCGCACACGCGCCATCGAGCGCAAATTGCGCGATGTCGAAATCTTGCCAGGCGAACAAACCCAACAGCTGTTGGGCGATTCACTGCTAAGTGAAGAAGATGCAGCAGACGATTGAGTCATACGCACAACGCACATCACCGCTCTGGCTCTTGACCCTAAGCTCTTGAGAAAAGTGCGCGCATGGATGCGCGCAGCTCTACCCGGAGCCCCGGGGGCGCACTTTGCGGGCACGACGCCCGCAAAGCGCGCCCTCGGGGTGCCCTTCTCTTTGGTTACTTTCTTTTGGGCACGCAAGAGAAAGTGACTCGGTCCCGGAAGGGATCGAAAGCCCGCCGCAGGCGAGCAATCTCGCGAAATACAAACATCAAAGCCAAACCCAAGACGCTGGGTCCCGGCCTTCGCCGGGACGACGGGCTTACGCCAACGCATACTCCGCAGCCCGCGCAATCAACCCAACATCAGGCCGAATTCCCGTATAGAGCACAAACTGCTCCACCGCCTGCAACACAATCACCTCAGCCCCCGTAACCACCACCTTCCCCAGCTCTCGCCCCAACCGAATCAAGGGCGTCTCCGGCGGCAACGCCACCACATCAAACACCACCCGCGCCCGCTCCACATCCGCACGATCAAACGCCAACTGATCCGCCTCCACTCCACCTTCCATACCAATAGGCGTGACGTTCACCAACAACTCCCCCGCCAACCCCACGGTATACGGCGAAAAAGAAAATCCACTCACATCGGCCAACTTTCGCCCCGCCACTTCATTACGCGCCACGATGTAACCGTGCTTGAACCCCGCATCACGAAACGCACACGCCACCGCCTTCGCCATCCCGCCACTGCCGCGCAAAACCAGGCGCGTATCCGGCGCAATCCCATGCTGCTCGATCAACTTGCGCACCGCGATGTAGTCCGTGTTGTAAGCACGCAGATAACCATCGTCATTGACGATCGTATTGATCGATGCGATCACCTCGGCCGACGCATCGATGGAATCCACCAGCGGAATACACGCCTCCTTGAACGGCATGGAAATCGCGCAACCGCGAATACCTAACGCACGGATACCGCCAATCGCCGCCGGCAGATCGCGGGTGGTAAAGGCCTTGTAGACATAGTTGAGCTCCAGCGCCTCATACAAAAAATTCTGGAAGCGCGTGCCGAAATTGCCCGGGCGACCGGACAGGGACATGCAAAGCTGGGTATCGCGGTTAATGGATCGAGACATGTCTAGGCTCTACAGGGATCGAAAGAGGGCAGCGTAGCGAAAGCCATCGCGTGGAAAACGTCGGCTTCCGGCTCGCATGCCAAAGCATAGCCAACTCGCCGCAAGAGCCTGCCCATCAGGCATGGTTCGTAACGCTTGACGCGGGCGCTACAATTGGCAGCCTGAGCAGGTATCAAGGAAGCCGCATGAGCGAGCACAAGCCCACCGACGTCACCCAGGAACAGGCCGAAGAGGCAGTGCGCACCCTGTTGCGCTGGGCTGGCGAAGATCCGCAGCGCGAAGGCCTGCTCGATACACCGCGCCGCGTGGTCAAGGCCTATCGCGACTGGTTCAGTGGCTATCAGATCGATCCGGGCGAGTATCTGCGCCGCACCTTCAAAGAGGTGGCCGGCTACGACGAAATGGTCGTGCTGCGCGACATCGAATTCGAAAGCCATTGCGAACATCACATGGCACCGATCCTCGGCCGCGCCCATGTCGGCTACTTGCCGACCAACCGCGTGGTGGGTATCAGCAAACTGGCGCGCGTGGTGGATGCCTACGCGCGCCGCTTCCAGGTGCAGGAAAAGATGACCGCGGAAATCGCGCGTTGCATCCAGGAAAACCTGCATCCGGTCGGCGTGGCTGTGGTGGTCGACGCCAGCCACGAATGCATGACCACGCGCGGCGTGCACAAGCGCGGCGTATCGATGATCACCAGCCAGATGCTGGGCAGCTTCCGCGACGATGCGCGCACTCGCGCCGAATTCCTGGATTTCATCGGCATCAGTCGCGGCGGCCGCTGATGCGTGCGCCGCTCGCTGCGTTATTGCTTTGGCTACCTGTCGCCGCGCTTGCGCAAGGCGCAACGTCCGACCTGTTCCGGGCCATGGATGCGAACGGCGACGGTCGAATCAGCGAGGCAGAATACGTGGCCTACATGAGCCAGGGCTTCTATCGCCTGGACCGCAACCACGACGGCATTCTGGAGCGGGACGAACTTCCCGGCGGTCGCGGCAAGCCCGTCACGCTGAAAGAGTGGCAGGACAACCTGCGGCGCGAATTCCACCAACTCGATAGCAACCATGACGGCTATCTGAGCCCGCAGGAACTGGCTCAGCCACCGCGCTGACGCATCGCCGCTCTTTCCAGCACGGCAGAAAAGAAAGGCCGCGGCGCCGCCGCGACGTTATGCGCACTTCCAGCCCATGCCAAGCCGAGCGCCTTCGGCTATCGTTGGCTCCTTTCCGTGGCCCTTTCGCGCCCCTCGCATGGACTCAGCACCGATTCCCTCGACTTCCCGCACCAACGCTGCATTCGCCTTCATCTTCGTAACCGTGATGCTGGACATGCTGGCGTTCGGCATCATCATTCCCGTGCTGCCGCATCTGGTGGTGCAGCTGATCGGCGGCAGCATTGCGCAGGCGGCGGTGTGGACGAGCGGCTTCGCCACGCTGTACATGCTGATGCAGTTCATCTTCTCGCCGGTGCAGGGCACCCTGTCGGACCGCTTCGGGCGGCGCACGGTGATCCTGATTTCCAGCCTTGGGCTGGGCATCGACTTCATGGTGATGGCGATAACGCCCGTGCTTTGGCTGCTGCTGATCGGCCGCGGCGTGTCGGGTATCTGCGCAGCTAGCTTCTCCACCGCCAATGCCTACATCGCCGACATCGTGCCGAAGGAAAAGCGCGCGGCCGCGTTCGGGGCGATGGGAGCCGCATTCGGCATCGGCTTCATCGTGGGGCCGGCGCTGGGCGGTTTTCTGGGTCACTACAGCGTTCGCCTGCCATTCTGGGTGGCGGCGGTGCTGTCGCTGCTCAATTTCTGCTACGGCTTCTTCGTGCTGCCCGAATCGTTGCCGCCGGAACGCCGCACCAAACGCTTCGACTGGAGTCACGCCAATCCGTTCGGCGCTTTGGTGTTGCTACGCCGTTATCCGCAAGTATTCGCGCTGGCGACGGTGTTCTTCCTGATCAACCTGGCGCAGTTCTCGCTCAATTCCACCTACGTGCTGTACACCGATTACCGCTACGGCTGGGGCCCACAGGCGGTGGGCTACACGCTGGCTTTCGTCGGCTTGTGCAGCGGCCTGGTGCAAGCGGTGCTGGTACGCCAACTGATGCCGAAACTCGGCGAGCGCAAGCTGATCATGATCGGCCTGCCGTTGTGCGTGGTGGGCTATTTATTCTTCGGCCTCTCCTCAGTGGGATGGTTGTTCCTGGTGGGCATCCCGTTCCTCTGCCTGGGTGGACTCGCCGGACCGCCCGCACAAGCACTGATGACTCAGCAGGTCGACCCGCACGAGCAAGGCCGCCTGCAAGGCGCCCTCACCAGCCTGGCCAGCCTCGCCGGCGTCTTCGGGCCGGCTGTATTCGCGAACCTGTTCGCGCTGTTCATCAGCGACCACGCGCCCATCCATCTGCCGGGCATCTCATTCGTGTTGGCTGCATTGCTGTTGGTAGGCGCTGCGATTATCGCCGCCTACGCCATACAACATGTGCAAGCCGTGCAGCCATTACCTCTTTCTGACCACGCCACAGCGGCACTCGCCAGCGAGCTTTCGCCCCTGGCCGGCACCGTTGCTAGTGAACCCCTCCCCACCGATCGACCGGAGTCATCTCGATGAGCATTTCGATGTACCAAGTTGCTGTTCCCGTATTCGTGCGCGCCCTTACCAACCTGCAGCACGTGCTGAAACTTGGCGAAGCGCACGCCAAGGAAAAGAATGTTGAAGGATCGGTGTTGCTGCAAACGCGCCTGATCACCGACATGCTGCCGCTGGTGAAGCAAGTGCAGATCGCCACCGACATGGCGAAGAACGGCGCCGCACGCCTCGCTGGCGTAGATCCGCTGAAGTTCGAAGACAACGAAACCTCGCTCGACGAACTGTATAGCCGCATCGAACGCGCCATCGATTACATCAAGAGCTTCAAGCCGGAGCAGATCGATGGCAGCGAAACGCGCGCCATCACGTTGAAGACGCGCAACGGTGACCTGAACTTCGAAGGCCAGGCTTACCTGCTGCACTACGTACTACCGAATCTGTTCTTCCATTGCACCACCGCGTACAACATATTGCGCGAGTCTGGTGCCAATATCGGCAAGGCGGATTTCACCGGCAAGCCGTAAGCGTTTTATGCTTTTCGTGCAGGGCGATGCATTCGCCCTGCACTGCACCTGTTGATGCTGTCGCCTATCGCGCGCGCATCGGGCAACTCGCCCCTCATCAGATACATACCGTCTCGTATTCGTCCGTACTGCATTGCGCAGTAGCGGGCGTCTTTTTGCCTCTTTCAAATCCCTGCTCATCAAATTAGGCGCCGTCCGATTGCTGCGAAAACGTCGGTCGCTTATTTGATCGTTACGGTTCGCAATTAATTTCCTTTCGGGGTTGAGCCGTAATCCGCGACGGTCACTTGAACAGCCATACGCCATGGCTCGGGGTGACTTTCGCTTTTGTCATTCCCCGTTTACTGCACCGCTAGGCAGCGAACGGCGACTCCAGGGAGAGAGCACCTTGAAAGCAGGAAGTACTTTTAACTACACGTTGCTGGCATTGGCATGTGCAGCCGCGTTGGCGAGCACCGGCGTCTTTGCTCAAGACAATCCATCAGATTCGAATGCTCCAAGTCCAAAGAAACTCGAAGCTGTAACCGTTACGGGGTCCTTGATCCCTCAGACCGAAGTCGAAACCTTTACGCCGACAACCACCATCACCGCTCAAGAGCTCAAGGCGAAAGGGTTTTCGTCGGTCGCTGACGCGCTTCAGCAGATGACATTTTCGACGGGTAGCATTCAGAACTCGCAAACAACCAACAGTTTTACGCCGGGCGCGAAAACGCTGAGTTTGTTTGGCCTCCCGGTGGGCTACGTAAAGTACCTGATCGACGGGCGCCCGATGTCGAGCTTCTCGGCGCTTTACAACAGTACGGACGTCTTCACCAACCTCAACACCATTCCTACCGATCTTGTCGATCACATCGACATTTTGCCTGGCGGCCAATCCACTCTGTACGGATCGGATGCCATCGCCGGCGTCGTCAATATTGTGATGAAAAAGAAAGTCGACGCCCCCGTGATCGATGCGCGCTACGGCTGGGATCAACAAGGCGGCGGCGCAAGTCGTCATATCAGTTTTGTCGATGGTTTCAACATCGGCAAGCTCAACCTGCTGGTTGGTGCGCAGCTGGAAAATACTCAGCCCATATGGTCCAGGGATCGTTCGCTTACATCTCACTTCTTCGAGAACGGCACATCCCCGGCCACCGCCAGCCGTGACTACCTCGTCTATAACAGCGACGCAAGAAACAATTATTTGATGATGGATCCGAACCGTTGCGCATTGACCACCGGTCAATTCAACGGCACCGAAGGTCTGCGCAATCGCGCGGGGTTTGGTCAATATTGTGGTTCGTTCAACTCCCCTGGCCAGTCCACGCTATCGAATGGCAGCAAAACGGCGAATGTTTATACGCACGCAACGTTTGACGTAAACGACAACGTTCAGCTGTACAGCGACGTCATGCTGAACTTCGATCGCGAGAAATATAGCCCGGGCGCGTCGGTGCTCTGGTGGGGAACCGGTGCGAAATATGGCTATATTTACGACCCGAACCTCGACGACTTCGTCAATCTCCAGAAAGCTTTCAGCCCCGAAGAAGCCGGTGGTTTCCAGAACATCATGTACAAAACCTACGAGCGTAACTACACGTTTACGTTCGGCGCCAAGGGCGGCATCGGCGCTTCCAACTGGGAATATGACGCCTTTGTCATGCATGCAGAGGACAAACTGAACGAGATGAATTTCGCTCGCTTTGCCCAACCGATGGAAGCCTTCTTCGCTAACCGGGTACTTGGCCCTGATCTGGGCCCGGATCCTTATGGCTATGGTTTCAGCACGTTCTCGCCGAACTACGGAGCGTTCTATACACCTATTTCCAACGCGGATTTCCAGAGTTTCACGGGCTACACATCCACTCGCAGCAAGACATGGCAAAACACCGGACAAGTGACACTGACCAATCCGTCGCTGTTCCGGATGCCAGGCGGCGATGCAGGCGTCGCTTTTCTCATGGAAGGTGGCAACGAAGGTTGGGACTACTCCCCCGATCCTCGCCTGCTGAGTGGTGATGTGTGGGGCGCCTCCGCCGTACAAGGTGCGGGTCATCGCTCCCGCTACGCCGCGGCGATGGAGTGGAGATTGCCGCTGCTATCGCAGCTCACATTGAGTGCTTCGACTCGCTACGACGCATTCAACGTTGCCGGGGCCACGGTGAGCAAGCCTACGTACAGCGTAGGCCTTGAGTACCGTCCGTTGGACATGCTGCTTCTGCGCGCGCGCTATGGCACGTCTTTCAAAGTGCCGACGCTAGCCGATGAGTTCCAGGGCCAAAGCACCTACTACGACTCACCGACCGACTACTACAACTGCGCAAAATTGGGCTACGACGCCGCTATCGCTCCCATTCAATGCCCTCAGAAGTACAACGGGGCCTCGATCATCGGCGTGCAATCGGGCAATCCTGACTTAAGGCCGATTTCTTCCACCAACTGGAGCGCGGGACTGGTGTTTTCGCCAGTATCGCGAATGGCTTTGTCGATGGACTTCTTCCACTGGAACATCAAGGATGAAGTCAACATCCAGGATGCCGATCAGGTTCTGCTACAGGAAGCCGCATGCCGACTTGGCCAGCTTGATATCAATTCGCCCACTTGCGTAGCAGCTATCAGCCAGGTAACGCGAAATGCGAAGGGTGACATCACGGAGATCTACACCCCCAAAGTCAACGTATCCAACGAAATGCTCGATGCGATCAGCGCGGGCTTCAACTATACGTTTGGCATTGGGCGTTTCGGCGAACTTAATACGAACCTGGCCTATACCGATATCCTTCAGCACAAGCAGCAGCTGTATCCAGGTGACCCATACGTCGACCTGCTCCGCTCGCCCTACTACAGCACGGACTTCAAAACCAAACTGAATGCGTCGCTGACCTGGAAACGGGACGATTGGAGCGCCACGCTGTATGCCACTCGGTACGGCCAGTCCCCCAACTATCTGGCAACCCTGGATCTCGCTACGCCTTACCAGCAACCGGGCGAGGGCAAGCTGCCGGCATGGGTTCTTTACAACGCCAGCGTTTCCTATAGCCCGATCCCCAACCTGAAACTGTCCTTCGTCGTCGACAACCTGTTCAATACGAAGCCGCCTACGGACAACAGCTATCCGGGTACCTCATATGCGCCGTACAACCAGTACAACTACAACGTGTTTGGGCGCACATTCTTCTTGGAAGCCAACTACACGTTCGGCAAGTAAGCCGATGTCACTAGTTTTTAGGCCCTGCATTCGCATGCAGGGCCTTTTTTTGCCTGTACGAAGAGCCGCATCGGGAAATCACCTATTGATTTCCCACAACCACACCCCATCAAGGCCGAATCGGCAAATCGCTACTATGTGCGAAGGTTATCGGCATGACCAACCCAACTCACTTGAAAATCGATTTCGTTTCCGACGTCGTCTGCCCGTGGTGCGCCATTGGCCTCAAGTCGCTTGAACAAGCGCTGCAACGGCTAGACGGTCAGATCACGACTGATATTCACTTCCAGCCTTTCGAGCTGAATCCGGACATGGTTCCAGAAGGCGAGAGCATCGCCGAACATCTGGCCCATAAGTACGGCAGCACGCCGGAACAGCTGGCGAAGAACGGGGAAAACATCCGCCAGCGTGGTGCTTCGCTGGGCTTCACCTTCGACATGGACAAGCGCAAGAACATCTACAACACCTTCGATGCGCATCGCCTGCTGCATTGGGCTGAACTGGAAGGGCGACAGCACGCACTGAAGGTGGCGCTGCTGGAGGCTTATTTCGGCCGGGGCGAGAATGTCAGCTCGCATGACGTGCTGGCACGGGTTGCAGGCGAGGCAGGGTTGGATGCCGCCAAGGCGCGTGAAGTGCTGGACAGCGGCCGTTACGCCGATGAAGTCCGCGAGCAGGAACGCTTTTACCAGCAGCAGGGCATCCGGGCCGTACCTTCGGTGATCATCAACGGCCAATATCTGATCCAGGGCGGCCAGCCACCTGAAGTATTTGAGCAGACCTTGCGGCAGATCGCCGCCGAAGCCTGAACCAGCGAGAGCGCCGACTGGGCATCCATACCCCGGATGCCCATTTACCGCAGCGACGCCGGGCGACGTGAGACAATGCCGCGTCTCGTCCCGCCCTATCCCGCATGCTGCGACTCACCGATATCAAGCTCCCGCTGGACCACGCCGAGGAGGCGCTGGCGGCGGCCATCCGCGCCCGGCTTCACGTCGGGACTGAGGCTGTTCGCAGCTATACGGTGTTCCGTCGCGGCCATGATGCGCGCAAGCGCGGGGCGATCCAGCTGATCTATACGCTGGATGTGGATGTCGCTGACGAAGCGAAGCTGTTGCAGCGCTTCGCGGACGATCCGCATGTGCGGCCCACGCCCGATACAAATTATCGATTCGTGGCACATGGTCAACCCACGACGGCGCATCGCCCAGTGGTCGTCGGCCTGGGCCCCTGCGGCTTGTTTGCCGGGCTGATCCTTGCCCAGATGGGTTTTCGCCCGATCATTCTGGAGCGCGGCAAAGCGGTGCGCGAGCGCACCAAAGACACCTGGGATCTGTGGCGCAAACGCAACTTGCACCCGGAATCGAACGTGCAGTTCGGCGAAGGCGGTGCGGGTACGTTTTCGGATGGCAAGCTCTATAGCCAAATTTCCGATCCGAATCATTACGGCCGCAAGGTGCTCACCGAGTTTGTGAAAGCCGGCGCGCCGGAAGAAATCATCTACGTGAGCAAACCGCACATCGGCACCTTTCGCCTGGTGACGATGGTGGAGAACATGCGCAACACCATCGAATCGCTGGGCGGCGAAATTCGTTTTCAGCATCGTGTCGATGACATTGCGATCGAGACCGATGCCAGCGGCACGCGTCATGTGCGCGGCGTGACGCTGGCGAACGGCGAGCAGATTCGCACCGATCACGTGGTGTTGGCGCTGGGTCACAGCGCACGCGATACCTTCGAGGTGCTGCACAAGCGCGACGTGTATCTGGAAGCCAAGCCGTTTTCGATCGGCTTTCGCGTCGAACATCCGCAATCGATGATCGATCAGGCACGATTCGGGCCGCAGGCCGGCCATCCGCTGCTCGGTGCCGCCGACTACAAACTTGTGCATCACTGCGGCAACGGTCGTTCGGTCTACAGTTTTTGCATGTGTCCGGGTGGCACGGTGGTCGCCGCCACGAGCGAAACGGGCCGCGTGGTGACCAACGGCATGAGCCAGTATTCGCGCAACGAACGCAATGCGAATGCGGCCATCGTGGTAGGTATCGATCCGAGCGATTTCGTACCTTACGACGTCAGCGGCAGCCCGCTTGCTGGCATTGCGTTGCAGCGGCACTGGGAAAGTGTTGCGTTTGAGCTGGGCGGCGGCACGTATGAAGCGCCGGGGCAACTGGTCGGCGACTTCATTGCCGGACAGCGCTCGCAGAGGTTTGGCGAGGTGCAGCCTTCGTACAAACCTGGCGTGCATCTCACCGATCTGGCCGGCGCTCTTCCGGACTACGCGATCGAAGCGATCCGTGATGCCATGCCCGCGTTCGATCGCAAGATAAAGGGCTTCGCGCGCCACGATGCAATCTTTACGGGTGTGGAAACGCGTACGTCTTCGCCCGTTCGAGTACGCCGCAATGACGATGACTGCCAAAGCCTCAACACGCGTGGATTGTTTCCCGCTGGCGAGGGCGCAGGTTATGCAGGCGGCATTCTCTCGGCCGGCGTCGATGGCATTCGCGTTGCCGAAGCAGTGGCATTGAGCATCGCCGCGATGAACAAGACAGCGCATGCTCACTGACGCGCTCAAGGAAAGCATCCGCGAGGCCTATACGCGCATCAAGGATGGCTTGCCGGGTTTTCGCGCGCGTCCGGCGCAAACGCGCATGATTGCCGAAGTCGCGCGCGCGCTGTCGCAGAGCGGCGGCGCAGCAGTGATCGAGGCACCGACCGGCACCGGTAAATCGATGGCTTATCTGATTGCAGGTGCGGAAGTAGCACGTGCGCAGAAGAAGAAGTTGCTAATCGCCACGGCGACTGTCGCGTTGCAAGAACAGCTGGTCGAACGCGACATTCCCTTGTATCTGAAACTCAATGGCAGCGAAGCGAAAGTTGCCATCGCAAAAGGACGCGGCCGCTATCTGTGCCCGCGCAATTTGCGCATGGCC
>OUNK010002514.1_pt2 | contig 42329 bp, 39 predicted proteins | sample 1755341 | NCBI WGS metagenome assembly OUNK01 (sample SAMEA3914788, study PRJEB12502) | metagenome | biome: forest; material: soil | place: Canada | collected 2011-07-03 | depth 0.1 m | reverse complement strand
TGCTGCGGCGCTGGCCGAAGAAGCAGGCGCCGCGGTATTCGTTGCCGGCTGCTGATTGCAGGCCGCCAATACCAGCATGGTTGCGCACAGCCCCGTGGCGACTGCCAAACCAGAGGAATATTGCTTACTCACTAGACCACTCCTTTGCAAAATCTGTCACGGGAAAACCTTCGGCTTTCCCCCTGCGTGCCAGGCGCGGCAGGCAGCCTAAGCACAAAGGCCAGCCCGCGCATCCCGCGTGCGCCTGGCGCGCCGCTCGTGGAAACGTCTCGAGTATGCCTAGGCCATAGTGATAATTGGGCTAATGCGCGATAAACGTTTCCGGCGTTTTGTCGCCGTTAGGCAAAACGGTAAGCTTCACGTCAGCCGTGCGCGCGATCGCTGAACCATGCGTTACGCCGCACGAAAAAAAAGCATGTCCCCATGCTCGTTATCCAGGATCACTCGCCATGCGCACGATGTACCCCGAAATCGAACCCTATCGCACCCATCATATTGCGGTAGACGGCGGGCATACGTTGTATGTCGAAGAATGCGGCAATCCGCAGGGCTTGCCTGTCGTTTTCTTGCATGGCGGCCCCGGCGCGGGTTTGTCGCCGTACCACCGACGCTTCTTCGACCCTGCGCGTTATCGCATCGTGTTGTTCGATCAGCGTGGCGCGGGACGTTCCACGCCGTTTGCCGATCTCACTGACAACACCACCTGGCATCTGGTCGCCGATATCGAAACCATCCGCGAACAATTCGACATCGAACGCTGGGTCGTGTTCGGTGGTTCGTGGGGTTCCACGCTTGCGCTGGCGTACGCGCAAGCGCATCCCGAACGCGTACTTGGCTTGGTGTTGCGCGGAATTTTTCTGTGCCGGCCGGAGGAGATTCGCTGGTATTACGAAGAAGGCGGCGCATCGTGGATCTTGCCGGAGAAGTGGCAACGCTATGCATCAGTGATTCCAGCCGAAGAACGCGGCGACATGCTCGGCGCCTATTGGCGGCGGCTGACCAGCGATAACGAAACGGTTCGACTGGAAGCCGCGCAGGCATGGGGCGCGTGGGAAGGCGGCGGCATCACGTTAGAAGAAAGCCCGGAGACCGAAGCCAGCTTCGCCGCTCCTCACGTAGCACTAAGCCTGGCACGCATCGAAGCGCATTACTTTCGCCATCACGCGTTCCTGGAACCGAATCAGTTGCTGCGTGACGTTACGAAGCTACGCCATATCCCAGCCACGATCGTGCATGGCCGCTACGACATCATCTGTCCGGCGAAGAACGCGTGCGATCTGGCGGCGGTGTGGCCGGAGGCGGATCTACGCATTGTGCTGGCCGGGCACGCAGCGTCCGAACCCGCCATCGTCGACGTACTGGTAGCAGCTACCGACCGGCTTGCCGACCGTTACTGCTGAAAGCCCAGCGTCACTGATACACGTGCAGCCGATTGAAGATCCATCCGTAATACGACCGCACCAGATCCTTGTCCGCGCAATCGGCATACAAGCCGTTGCAACGCTCGCGTAATGAGGTGAGTGCCGAAAAATATGGGTCCATCGGCAATCCCGCGGCCTTCAGCACCATGCCCGGCAAGTGCGCGATATCCATCATCGGATAAGTCGGCAACGCAGCGCCGGGCACATTGCTCTTGATCATGTAGTACGTCAGATAGTCCTGGTACGGCACCAACGCAGGCGGCAAGGTGCGCGGCAACGTACGCATCAGGTCGTCGAACGACGGTTGATGATCGCCAAAATGCACCAGTACGGTTGGCTGCGCGCGATCGAGGAAATCGTGCTCCAGTCCTTTCATCGCCACATCCGAATCGTGCAGGCGCTGCAGGTAGGTATCGAAATTCAGCGCTGTAGCGGGCGGCAGACCTTGCAGCAGATTCTGGAATTGCTTGGGCAAGGTCGACATCGGATCGTCGTGCGGCCCGTGCTGATTGATCGTAAGGATCATCACGAACACGGGCTGGCCTGGTTTCTTCAGCTTGTCGTAGACGCGCTTGGCAGCGGCGAACATTTGCGCGTCGGTTTCGTCCCAGTCGTCGAGACCGAGTTCCCCTGCGCCGTAGAAATGATCGACACCGTAAGCCTTATAGGCATCGCGCCCATTGAGGAAGGTGCCGTTGGTCGGATAGATCGCCACCGTGAGATAGCCAAGGCGGCGAAGCTGCAGCGGCAGGGAATCGCGCACATGTGGTGCGAGCACATAGGGCGCGTACATGCCGCCGGGCCCGAAGATATCCTGCGGCATGCCGGTAAGCGCAGCGAATTCGCTCACCCATGTGCCACCGCCAAAGGTATGCACGCGCATCACGCCAGTGCCACGCGTGTGCGCATCCGACTTGAACATCGCCAGATCGCACTCGGGCACGGTGCAGTGCGTGTAGGGCGCGGGATCGAAGGTGCTTTCTTCCAATACCTGCACGATGTCCGGGTATTGGCTCTCATCGACCGTTGCAGGAATCGGTGTCACGGTCGCCTGCCAGTCGCGCTCGGCATCGGCGTCGCTGGCCGTTGCGGGCACGTGTACGCTGGAATCGCGCAGATTGACGAAGAAGTTGGTCAACGCCGCATCATCGGACATCTTGTCCCACACACCGCGCGCATGCACCCGCGCGAACGGACCCGAAGGCAGCAGGCAGATCCAGAACGCCAGCGCGCAAAACGCAATGCCCCCGATGCGCAACAACGCCTGCGGCCATGCACGCAAACTCGCAAAGCGGCGCAGGTCGCAATACCAGGCCAGCCAAAGCACGATGGGTACGGCAATGCACACGCATAGCCCAACGCTGTAGAGATTCGGATAACGCCGCAGCGTTTCGAACAAACTGGAGCGCACGTAGTAGACGAAATCCGCCGGCATCAGCGGCGATTCCAGATATTCCTCTTTCAGCACCGTGATCGCGCGCAACAGCAGGAACAAACCACCGCTGAGCACCAGTGCGAACGCCAAGCGCGCAAACACGAACAACGCCGCGCCGAACACGCACAGCATCAACGCGAAGACGAAGCCGCGCTGCTCCAGCAACGGCTCTTGCCACGCCGTGAACCACACGCAGATGGCAAAGAAAGCTATAGCGCAGACCGTAGTCGTGCGGTTTCGCGATGCGCGAAACGGATTCAACGGCATGTGCGGGATCCCCCTGGTACGGCGTCGGCTCGTAGGGCGACGCATCGTTTTGTGATTGTCAAAGTTGCGTCATTTTAGTGCCTTTTTGTCGTCAAGAAGCGTTGCGAAGCCATTTGGCAGCCTGCGAACGGTCACTCATATCTGGTAGGTTCATGCCCTGCTCGCCCCTGCCGGAACCCCCATGTCCCACCGTTCTTGCCGTCTTACTGCCCTTATCGCTGCCTTTTTGCTCGCCGCCTGCGCCAGCCAACCGCCCTCACCCAAGGCCCAGGCTCCGCAACCCATTCCCGACGGCCTGCGCGCGGACGTGGCTGTGTTGGAAACCACCGACCTGCATTCCAACATCCTCAGCTACGACTACTACAAGCAGAAAGCCGATCCGACCTTGGGTTTCGAACGCACCGTGACGCTGATACGCAAGGCGCGCAGCGAGTTCACCAATAGCCTGCTTTTCGATGCGGGCGACACCATTCAAGGCAGCGTACTGGCCGACTATCAAGCCCAGGTGCAGAAGATCGATTGCAGCCAGGAACTGGCCATCTATAAGACGATGGATGCGATCGGCTACGACGGCGGCACCATCGGCAATCACGAATTCAACTACGGCCTGCCGTTCCTTTCGCAAGTAACCAGCACGCCGATGAACGTGGATGGCGTTGGCGCTCAGCGCTGCGCCGGCCCGCATTACCCATTGGTGCTGGCGAACGTGAATAGCGTTCGCGACGGCAAGCCGATCTTCAAACCGTGGACGATCATCGAGCGCAAATTCGCGGCGTTCACCCCGGATGGCAGCCAGCTCAGTGTGCCCATGAAGATCGCGATCATCGGTTTCGCGCCGCCGCCGATCATGCAGTGGGACAAGCAGAATCTTGAAGGCAAGGTCACGGTGACCGGCGTAGTCGAAGCGGCGCAGAAATACATGCCCGAGATCGAAGCGCAGCATCCGGATCTGGTGATTGCGATTCTGCACGGCGGGATGAACACGTCGCCGTATACCTCCGACATGGAAAACGGTGGCTGGTATCTTGCCGGCGTGCCCGGCATCGATGTGCTTCTACTCGGCCACGAACACACCGACTTTCCCGGCCCGCGCTTTGCGAACATGCAGGACGTCGACGACAAGCGCGGTTTCGTGCGCGGCGTTCCTGCCGTGATGGGCGGTTTTTTCGGCAAGGATCTGGGCGTGATCCGGCTTGCCCTGGTACTTCAGCAGAATCATTGGGCGATCGATAAATCCAAAACCTTCAGCCAGGTGCGGCCGATCTGCCCACCGATGATGGTCGGCGGCAAACCCGCCATCTCAGCATCGAACTGCGTAGCCGCCGATCCGCAGGTACGGCTGGTCGTCGGCAAGGTGCAGCAAGCTGCCATCGATTACGTAAATACGCCGATCGGCCAGAGCACCGTGCGCATGAGCAGCTATTTCGCCGATGAAGGCGATATGAGCGCGCTGGCGCCGGTCAATGCTGCCCAGATCGACTATGTGCGCCAGGAGCTGCCTTCCGCGCACGCGGAGCTGGCGAACGTGCCGGTCATCGCTTCGGCCGCGGCATTTCGCACGGGCTTCGGCGGCCCGGACGACTACACCGATGTCATGCCCGGTCCGCTTACGTTGCGCAGCGCGGCCGACCTGTACTTCTATCCGAACACGCTGACGGCGGTGAAAATCGATGGCGCCGCCCTCAAGGCATGGCTGGAAAAATCCGCCGAGCGTTTCAACCGTATCGATCCGAACGCCAGCGGCGAACAGGCGTTGATCAACGACAAGTACGCGGGATTCAACTTCGACCAGATCCAGGGCGGTGTCACGTACACCATCGATGTATCCAAGCCGATCGGCCAGCGCATCGAAAAGCTGAGCTTTCACGGTAAGCGCATCACCCCATCGCAAACGTTCGTGGTGGTGACCAACAACTATCGCGCCAGCGGCGGCGGTCACTTTCCGGGCCTGGATGGCAACAACGTGGTATTGGCGGCCCCCGATGGCACGCGCGAAATCCTGGCGCGCTGGCTGCAGACCCACCCCACCCTTGGCGCCAAGGATTTGCCAGCCTCGTCCTGGCATTTCGCTCGCCTGAAAACCCGCGGCACGATCGTCTTTACGGCTGCCAGCGACAAACAGGCCGTCGCGGAGGCCGATGGGCTGCACAACGTCCACCCGTTGCGGGACAACGGCGACGGCACTGCCGTCTACGCGATCGACCTGTCGCACTGAGGATCAAGCGGTCATTCCTGCCTAGGCGGGAATGACCGCAAAGCCGCAATCGTTAACGTCCGGGCCACCCAGGTAGACTCCAAGGGCGTAACACCGACATGCCATTGTTTCATTAGCGAACAATTGACAGCGCCTCGAAGGCGCGTCTATCTTCGGAACCATGTCGCCACTATCCGCGCCAGCACGCATGTACTTCGCTCCGGTCAACACCGGGCGAGTGGCTGTGTCGACAGCATCGATTATCGCCACGATTACTACTTCCACCGGAACCGGTACGACCGGCTCTGGGTGGGTGTCCGTGCGCGAATAAGGTTTTTCATACGCAACGGCCCCCCTCGACGAGGCGGGCCGGCACACACCGAACCGCCAGCGAGTAAGGGGCCTCAAACGGAGGCCGCCATGGACAGCTGTGCATCACTCATCGCCGAACACCCGCATCGTCTGCCGCCGCTACAGGCCGCGACTTCGCGTCGCCGCACCCTCGCTATCGGCCTGATCGGCCCCGGACGTGTCGGCGGCGTGTTGCTGACCCAGCTGCGTGCCGCGCAAGAGCGTCTGGCCCGTGAAACCGGACTGGAGCTGCAACTCTGCGGCGTCGCGGCCAGCCGCCGCATGTGGCTCGATTGCGACGATGCCGAACTCAACGCACGCCACGACAGCGCGCAGACCTGGCGGCCGACTGACCTAGATCAGTTCGCCGCGCACATTCGCGGCGACGATCGTCGTCACGCGATGCTGATCGACTGCAGCGCGAACGATGCGGTTGCCTCGCAATACCCGTACTGGCTCGCTTCGGGCTTACATGTGGTGACGCCGAACAAGCTCGCCAGCAGCGGCCCGCTGTCGCGCTGGCAATCCATTCGTGCCGCCAGCAATCACGGTGGTCGTTTCCGCTACGAGGCCACCGTTTGCGCTGGTCTGCCAGTCGTGCAGACGCTGCGCGATCTGCTCGATACCGGCGATCACTTGCTGTCGGTGGAAGGCATGTTTTCCGGCACCTTGGCCTGGTTGTGCTGCCAATACGACGGCAAGCGCCCCTTCTCCGCCTTGGTGCGCGAAGCGCATGCCTTGGGTTATACCGAACCCGATCCGCGCGACGATCTATCCGGCATCGACGTAGCGCGCAAGCTGGTGATCCTGGCGCGCGAAGCCGGATGGCCGCTATCGCTGCAGGACGTCCCGGTGGAAAGCCTGGTACCGGCGGACTTGATCGCGCTTCCACTGGACGATTTCATGGCGCGCCTGGACGAACTCGACGCCCCCATGGCCGCGCGGCTTTCGGCGGCACGCGCTGAGCAAGGCGTGCTGCGCCATGTCGCCAGTCTCGACCGCGACGGCCGCGCAACAGTCAGCCTGCAGGCACTACCCTCCTCCCATCCCTTCGCTCATACGCGCCTTACCGATAACATCGTGCAATTCCACACACAGCGTTACCGCGATAATCCACTGCTGGTGCAAGGCCCCGGCGCAGGTCCCGAAGTGACGGCGGCCGGGGTGTTCGCCGATCTGCTGCGCATCGCCGAATCGCTGGAGGTGCGCGCATGAATACCCCTCTCGCCACGAAGTCCGCCATGCCCCCGCAACGCCTGCAATCCGCCTCTGCGATCGCTCATGCCAGCGTTGGCAACGTGGGCGTCGGCTTCGATATTCTTGGCCATTGCATCGCCGGCGCTGGTGATCGCGTGGAAGTGCGGCGCATCGATACGCCGACTGTGCGTATCGCGCGCATCTCCGGTTGCGTGGAGGTGCTGCCCACCGACGCCGCACAAAACACTGCCGGCATGGCGTTGATGGCACTGCGCAAGGCGCTTGGTTTGCAGCACGGCTTCGAGATTTCGCTGCATAAAGGTATCGCGCTCGGCTCCGGCATGGGCGGCTCCGCCGCATCGTGCGTGGCGGCGCTGATAGCCGCGAATGCATTGCTGGAACGACCGCTTTCGCGCGAATCGCTCTACAACTTTGCGCTGGAAGGCGAAGCCGTCGCCAGCGGCGGACGCCATGGCGACAACGTTGGGCCCATGCTGCTGGGAGGCCTTGTACTAGCCACGCGCGATCGCCTGCTGCGTCTCCCCGTTCCGCCGACGTGGCACTGCGCATTGGTGCATCCGCATGCCGTGCTTGAAACCCGCAAAGCGCGAGCAGCCCTTGCCGGCGATTACGCCCTGGGCGAATTCGTAGCGCAATCGGCCAACCTTGCACTGGTGCTCGCCGGCTGTTTTCGTGGTGAAGCCGAGCTTGTGCGGGAAGGATTGAAAGACCTGCTGGTCGAACCACGACGCGCGCCGCTGGTCCCCAATTTTGCGCGCGTGAAACAGGCGGCGCTGGATCACAAGGCCATGGGCGCGAGCATTTCCGGTGGCGGACCCAGCGTGTTCGGTTGGTTCGAGCATCGCGCCGAAGCCGAGGCAGCCGCCGAAGCCATGCGCGGCGCCTTTGCCGAAGTGGGGTTGGACAGCGATAGCTTCGTCGCCCCGGTGGATGGTCCCGCCGCGTCATTGATCCCCTCCTTCGATGCGGACGAACACGCATGAGCGAAGCGCTGCGTTATCCCAGCACACGCGGAGCGAGCCCCGTCGCCACGCTCAGCGAGGCGATTGCCGCGGGCCTTGCGCCCGACGGCGGTCTTTATGTACCGGAACACTTACCCAAACTAAGCCCCGAGCACTTCAACCCCGGCGGAACGCTGGCCGACACCGCAACGACACTACTCGCACCGTTTTTTGCCGGCGACATGCTCGAAAGCGAACTCCCCGCAATCTGCGCAGAAGCATTGACCTTCCCCACGCCGCTGCGCGAACTGCCACAGCATCCCAAAACCCTGGTGCTGGAACTGTTTCACGGACCGACAGCAGCCTTCAAAGATGTCGGCGCACGCTTCCTCGCCGCCTGCATGCGACGTCTGCGCAAAAACACCACGCAAGCGCTCACCATCCTGGTAGCGACTTCCGGCGACACGGGCGCGGCGGTCGGCGCAGCGTTTCATCGGCAACCCGGCATTGATGTCGTGATCCTGTATCCGGATGGCCGCGTGTCACCGCGACAGGCACATCAATTGGGCTGCTTCGGCGACAACGTGCAAGCGCTGCGCGTGGAAGGCCGCTTCGACGATTGCCAACGCATGGTCAAAGCCGCGTTGAACGATACGGCGCTACAAAGGCAACTGCCTCTTTCCTCTGCCAATAGCATCAGCCTCGGACGCCTGCTACCGCAGATGAGCTATTACGCACACGCATCGCTGGCGTGGTGGGGCAAACATCACGAGCCACTAAATCTGATCGTGCCGACCGGCAACCTTGGCAATGCACTGGCGGCGTTGTGGGTGCGTTCGGTGGGCCTGCCCATCGGCCAGATCCGATTGGCCTGCAATGCGAACGCGACGCTGTCCGACTTCTTCGCAGGCCACGACTACGCACCGCGTCACGCGGTAGCGACGCTGGCCAACGCCATGGATGTCGGTGCGCCAAGCAACTTCGAACGGCTGCGCTGGACAATCCCCGACGCCGCCGAACTGCGCTCTCAACTACAAGCGCACAGCGTGGACGATCGCACCATCTGCAGCACGATCGCCCTGCATGCGCACGAACATGGCGAAGTGTTTTGCCCGCACACGGCGACGGCCATGCATCTGCTGGATCAGATGCGTGCGGCGGGCGATGTCTTGCCGTGGGCGGTGGTGGCAACCGCGCATCCGGCCAAGTTCGAAAGCGTGGTCGAGCCATTGATCGGCCAGCCGGTCGATGTGCCGGTGGCGCTAGCCGCGATGTTGCAGCGATCTGCTTCAGCAGAACCTATGGCAGCTGAGGATGGTGCCTTGCGTCAGTGGTTGCTGGACCGGGCAACACAAGGCGTCGCAGCCTTTTCGTAGGCCTTCGTCATTCCGGTGCATGCCGGAATGACACCTTCATTTACTCAACACCGCACCCTGGCTTTCGATGACCTGGGCGTAGAACTTTGCCGATGCTTTCGGCGTGCGCTTCTGCGTCTCGAAGTTCACGTGATAAAGGCCAAAACGTTTCGAGAAGCCAAGCGACCATTCCAGGTTATCCAGCAACGACCATGCATAATAACCCTTGAGATTTACACCCGACTCGATGCACTCGTGCAGCGCGCGCAGATGACTGCGCAGATAGGCGATACGCAGTGGATCCTCGACTACATCGCTTTCCGCCACCGGCGGGTCATAAAACGCCGCGCCGTTTTCGGTGACGTAAAGCGGTATGTCGCCATAGCGATCCTTGAACCACCTCAAAGTGTCGGCGAGGCCTTTCTCGTAAACCTCCCAACCGGTTTCGGTATGCGTCTTGTTGCGTTGGCGCACCGGAGAGGCCTTGGTGGGATAGGCAGCGTCGTCATGGCGCACCACGGAGCGCGTGTAGTAATTGATGCCGACGAAGTCGACAGGCTGCTTGGTAAGCTGAAAATCTTCTACGGGAAAATCCGGCCATGCATCACCGAAGATCTCTTTCAGCTCCGGCGGATACGTGCCGAGCAGCGCCGGATCGGCAAATTGTTCGTTCATGTACGCGTGAGCACGACGCGTGGCGGCGACATCTTCGGGCCGACTCGACGCCGGATATTTAGGCTCGATATTGAAGACCACACCGATGTCGTGGTGCCCCACCGCTCGGTAGGCCTGAATGCCTGCACCGCTGGCGCGCATGAGGTTATGCGTGGCAATCGGCGCCTCGTATTTGTTGCGATGGCCAGGCGCCAAGGCGCCATGCAAATACCCGCCATCAGTCACCACCCACGGTTCGTTGATCGTGTACCAACGCTTCACGCGGCCATCGAGCACCTTGAATAACACCTCGGCGTACTCAGCAAACCACTGAGCGCTATCACGATTCAACCAACCGCCGCGATCATCGAGCGCGGCAGGTAGATCCCAATGGAACAAAGTCGCGGTAGGCTCGATGCCGTTTTCGAGCAGCTCGTCCACCAGTCTCGAATAGAAATCCAGCCCTTTCGGATTGACGCGACCGATGCCATCCGGCAACACGCGCCCCCATGCCACGCTGAAGCGATAACTCTGCAGACCGAGCTCGCGCATGAGCTGCACGTCGTCCTTGTAGCGGCGGTAGTGATCGCAAGCGACGTCACCGGTATCGCCATTGGCCATCATGCCGGGCGTGTGTGCGAAGCGCTGCCAGATGCTGGGGCCGGCACCATCGGCCAGCGGCGATCCTTCGATCTGATAAGCCGAGGTGGCGGCGCCCCAAACGAAATCCGCCGGGAAGCGATAACTGCGGGTCATAGTGCCTTACTCTCTATGCCGCAGTGCGGCTTGATGTAATCGATTACGCAGCGAGAATAGCCCAACGCGGTCTTCCCTTGCAGCGGGCTCGCTGCTTCCCTGTGCACCGTACGGTTCATCCGTAGATGGAGTGATGCGTTTCGATGGCTACCGTCCGTCTCGACCGAGTGCGCAAGATCTATCCCAACGGCCATGTCGGCCTCGACGATGCCAGCTTCGATATCGCCGACGGCGAACTGTTGGTTTTGGTCGGGCCGTCCGGCTGCGGCAAGACAACGCTGCTGCGGATGATGGCCGGGCTGGAGTCGATTTCCTCCGGCACGCTTAGCATCGATGGACACGTGGTCAACGATATCGCGCCGAAGGATCGCGACATCGCGATGGTGTTCCAGAACTACGCGCTTTATCCGCATATGAGCGTGGCCGAAAATCTCGGTTTCGGACTGCGCCTGCGCGGCAAGAGCCGGGACGACGTCGAACGACGCGTGCGCGATGTGGCGCGTTTGCTGGAACTTGAGAATCGCCTGGATTCGAAACCGGCCGCACTTTCGGGCGGTCAGCGTCAACGCGTGGCCCTGGGCCGCGCTCTGGTGCGAGAGCCCAAGGTGTTTTTGCTGGACGAACCGCTGTCCAATCTCGATGCCAAGCTGCGCCTTTCGATGCGCGTGGAAATCGCGCGGCTGCATCGTCAGCTTGGAACGACCACCGTTTATGTCACTCACGATCAGGTGGAGGCCATGACGCTGGGGCAGCGCATCGTGGTACTCGACGGCGGCAAGATCCAGCAGATCGACACGCCGATGAACCTGTACGCCAAACCCGCCAATCTTTTCGTTGCCGGCTTTCTTGGCTCGCCGGCAATGAATTTCCTGCATGGCCGTTTGCGGCACGAAAATGGCTGGATTCTGGATATGTCGCACGCGTCGCTGATGCTGGGCGATTTGCAGGCGCAAGCTGCGGCGCTGGAGATGTGGAACGGTCGCGACGTAGTGCTCGGCGTGCGCCCGGAGGATCTGCAGCCCGTGGCCGATGAGGCCGCCGTCCTTACGGCAGTCGTCGAGGTGACCGAACCCATCGGCAACGAGGTTTTCCTCAACCTCCGCCTCGGCGATAAGCCACTCGTCTCGCGCGTCTTGCCCCATCAGATGCCAGCACCGTGCAGTGCGTTGCAGATGGGCTTTGCCACGGATCGGCTGCATTTTTTCGATGCGGGAAGCGGAACGCGCATCGTGTGATGACAAGCTGGACGAACGCGTCCCTACGCTGGATAGATGCATCGTTCGCCCCTCTATCCTTTCACGCTGCCAAGCAACAAACCTTCCAGGTAATACCGCTGCAAGGCCAGGAACAGCACCAACACCGGCACCACGGTGATGACCGAACCGGCCATCATCAGCTCGCTATCCTGCGCATGCTCGCGCGCCAGCGAAGCCAGCCCGAGCGGCAGCGTGTAGTGCTCCTGCCCGGTCAACACGATCAACGGCCACATGAAATCGTTCCACGCCGTGAGGAAGGTGAAGATAGCCAGCGTCACCATAATCGGCTTGAGCAGCGGCATCACAATCTGCACGAAGATGCGCAGTTCGCCCGCACCGTCGATGCGCGCCGCCTCCAACAGCTCATCGGGAATGCCTCGTGCGTACTGACGCACCAGGAAAATACCGAACGCGGAAGCCATGGCTGGCACGATCACGCCGCCATAGTTATTCACCAGGCCGATGTGCTTGAGCATCAAGAACAGCGGCAGCATCGCAACCTGGGCCGGAATCACCAACATGCCGACCAGGCCCTTGGAGAGCTTTTCGCGGCCGGCAAAACGCAGTTTCGCAAACGCGTAGCCGGCCATCAGATTCACGCCCAGCGACAGCAGCGTGATCGCCGTGGATATCAGCAGGCTGTTGAGGAGATAACGCCCCATGCCCACACGCACGAACAATTCCTGGTAGTTGTAAAGCGTGGCATGCGCGGGGAGCAACGGCGGCGGCAACGCGCCTGCTTCACCAGGGTGCATCAACGAAACCGACAGCATCCACAGCAGCGGAAACAAGGCAACGAGTGCGCCGCCGACCAGCAAGCCGTTGATGATTGCCTTGGCCAGACGCGGATTCATGCTTCCTCTCCACGGCGTCCCCAACGCAGCATGCCCGCCGTAACCGCGAACATGATCGCGAAAAGCAAGAACGCGATTGCCGAAGCGGAACCCAGGTTCCACCATTGGAAGCCCTCGTTGTACATGAGGTACAGCACACTTATCGTGCTTTGCAGCGGGCCGCCTTCGGTCATCACGTAAGGCTCGGCGAACAGCTGGAAATAGCCCGACACCGTGAGGATGCCGACCATCAGCAGAGTCGGCCCAAGCATCGGCAGCGTGATATGCCGGAATTGTTGCCAGGCCGATGCGCCATCGATGCGTGCTGCCTCATAGAGATCGGCTGGGATCGCTTGCAGTCCCGCCATGAAGATAATCATGTTGTAGCCGAAGTTTTTCCACACGGCGAACAGAATGATGGCGGGCATCGCCCAATGCGGATTGCCAAGCCAGTCGATGGGATGAATGCCGACCAGGCCCAACACATAGTTGGCCAGACCGTATTTGGTGTTGAACAAGTAACGCCACACCACCGCAACCGCCACCACGGTGGTCACCACCGGCGCAAACAGCGCGGTTCGGAAAAAAGGCTTGCAGCGTGCCAGCGGCGAATGCAACAGCAACGCCGCGCCTAGCGATGCACTCATCGACAAAGGCACGCCCGCCACAACGAAATAGACGGTGTGTCCCAGCGCCGCCCAGAACAGGCGATTGTGCAGAAGCTCCCAATAGTTGCCCAAGGCCACAAAGCGAAGGTTATGAATGTCGGCGAGCGCATAGAGATCGTAATCGGTGAGGCTAAGGCCTAGCGCGGCAATCACCGGCAACAGAAAGAACACGCCAAGCACCACCATGGCTGGCGCGAGAAACACCCATGCGACACGCTGACGATTCATAGGTGTGCGCTTGCCGTGGTGCGAGAGTGATTGAGAATCCAGCGGCGTTTTTCGAGAATGCGATCGGTACGCCGATCGATCTCGACCGCTGCCTGATCGACAGTGAGATCGCCTGCCACAGCCCGCGCTGCGACCAACTGCATTTCATTGGCGATCTGCTCCCACTCCGGCACGGGCGGTGTTGGTTTCACGTGCTCCAGCTGCTGACGAAACGCCTGCGCCTGCGGATCGTCGTGCAAGCTGCCACCATCCCACGAACTGCGTCGCGGAGGCATATCGCCCAAGAGTGCGTAGAAGCGTTGCTGCACATCGGGTCTGGATAAATATTCGATCAGCTTCCAGGCTTCTTCTTTGTGCTGGGAGCTGCGAAAGATCACCAGGCTGGAACCGCCGGCCACCGATGCGCCAAGACCGTCCGGCCCTGGCAACGGCGCGGTGTTCCAACTGCCCTGTTCCGCAGCAGGCAAGCGCTTGCGGAATTCGCTGATATTCCACGGCCCTGAGAAATAGAAGTCGTAAACGCCATGACCGAATTCCAGCCACGGATTGCCTGCCTCGACATTGGTGATATCGGGGGCCTCGTGCAGGCGAAAGGTATCTACATAGAAGGTCAATGCGCGCTTGAAGCCGGCGCTTTCGAAATTGCCGTAGCGATCGCCATCGCGCAATAAGGGCTCGGGCTGCTGCAAAGCTAGCGACATCAGCTGCTCGTATTCATTAGTCGGTAGCAGGATGCCATAGGTGCCGTGGTCAGGGTGGCTTAGTGCTGCGAGCATGCGCCGCCACTGAGCCCAATCGCGTGGCGGCGCATTGAAACCAGCCGCCTTCAGCAAGTCGCTGCGATAGAACAGCAAGCGCGTATCGACGTACCACGGCACACCGTAGAGCGCGCCATCGTAAACATTGGTCGACCATATGCTGACGAAATAATCGTCAGGCTTCACCGTGCCGGAATGGTCGACGCGTGTCTGCAAGGGTTCCAGTGCATGCAGCGTGACGAACTCCGGCATCCACGTGTTACCCAGCTGGGTCATGTCCGGCGCCGAATCGCCGGCGAACGCAGTGAGCAATTTCTGATGCGCGGCACTCAACGGCAGCTGTTGCAGTTCGACATGAATATCGGGATTTTCGCGCTCGAATTGCGGCAGCAGTTGGGTGATCGCCTCGCCTTCCCGGCCGATAGTCCAGAACGTCAGCGTGTGCGGATCGCTCGCCTGCTGCCCGCAGCCGGCCAATAAACATGCAATCAGCACGGCGAAACCCACCGCTCGACAAGACATCATCGCAGTGGAGACGCTTCGCCGATGGCGCGTGTGCATGGCTATTTCGTCGCTTTGCCCAACCAGCCGCCGGTAAAGCCGGCGCGCTCCAGCCCCTTGCGTATATAGGGGTTATTGCGCATCACGCGCCAGACGAATTCGCTGCGCCAATTCTCGATCATCAGCACGATAGGACCTTGGTCGATACCGATCTGCTCGGTATCGAACCAGCCAGTGCCAGGCATCATCCGGCCGTTGCTCGGCGAGAAGTTCGCTTGGAAACTTGGATCGAAGGCATCGACAAAACCGTAGCGGTCGTAGACGTTGTCACCGTAGCGCTCCTTCATGGCTTCTAACGCTGGAACCACGATTTCCGGCGCGAACGCGATAGAGCCGCCAGCTGCCGTGGGTGCGATCGTACCGTCGTCGGAAATATAATCGAGTCCGGCACCGCGCGCGGTGTAGCCGTAAAAGACGCGCGTGCTGCCATCGCCGATTTTAAGCGTGTAATCGCCGGGTCCGTTGCTCGCTGTCAAACCCCACACGTTTTCGCCATAACCTTTCCAGTGGCCTGGATTGGCGATGGCATACGCGCGCTGCGCGTACACGGCGCGGCGACTGTTTTCGAAATAATCGAAACCGTGTGTGCGACTCCACGCATCGCGTATACCGCGAAAATCGACCCAGGCCTCGCTGTATTGATGCCCGAATAGCGGCGCAAAGTTGAGGAATGTCTGCCCCTCGAAGCTGCCCCAAGTCTTTGGATAAGTGCTAGCCCACGCCGACCAGCCATCGCTGGCGATCGCGTGCGTTGGCGAGCCGAGCGCGAGGATGTAGACGAGCATGCCCTCGTCATAGCCTTTCCAATCGGAATCGATGAACTTGCCGCCCGGTGTCCAGCCCATGCTGATCAACGGCGCGCGCGGTTGCATCCAGGCCCAGTCCACGCGTCGATAGATGGTGTCGGCAAGCGCGCGGATTTCCTTCTCTTGCGACGTGTTGCGATCGTAGTAGGACTGCGCGAACAGCACTCCCCCAAGCAGCAGTGTCGTATCCACGCTGGATAACTCGGTCCATCGCGCAAAGCGTTTGCCGCTCTTCATATCGAGGAAGTGATAGAAGAACCCGTGGAAGCCCGTCGCATCGTCTTCGCTGTCGTCTTCCTGTGCATTGGCAAAAAAACGCAGCGTGGTCAGCGTCCGCTCAATCGCTTGATCGCGCGTGATGTAACCGCGCTCCACACCGATGCCATAGGCCGTCAGGCCGAAACCTACGGATGCAATGCTGGAGAAAGACGGTCCTGGATAGTGATCCGGTATCAAGCCGTTGGAAGGACTGGCGCTGTCCCAGAACCACTGAAATGTGCGCTTCTCCAGATCCGCCACCATCACCTGCTGTGCTGCGGGCAACGCGTTGAAGGTGTTCGCCTTGGTACGCGCGGATGCCGACAGCGGCAAGCCGCTGCCAATCACCAGCAGCGCAATCAGAAGGCTGGCCCAGCTGTGTCGAAGAATACGTGGGGTCATCGTGGGTAGTGTCAGACCTGAAGAAAATACATCCGCATGCGCCCGGCCAAAGCGCGCTGCGGTCCGCGAAACACGCCGCGCGTCCTTGGCCGTCGCAAACGGCTTCCTTGCCATGATGCTCCCGATCCCGAGCCGGCGGGGGGTGGGACGCCGGCTCGGGGAACAAAGCATCCAGTCACATGTCGTGCATTAGAACTTGATGCCCAGCGTCAACTTGAGCTCACGCGGCGTGCCGTCGATGTTGCCGGTGGGATCAAATGTCACTGGCGTTCTGTTCAACACGCCGTTCGAACCATAGTTCTCGAGGTAGTCGGAGTAGTTGTTCCAATTGAACGCGTTCAACAAATCGAAGCGCACGTATCCATCAAAGTTTCCATAGATCTTGAAGTTCTTGGTGACCTGGAAGTCGATCGAGCGGTAACCAAAGATCGGACCACCGATGAGGAAGTGCGAACCTGGCGGTGTGGCGCTGAAGGGCACGCATCCGCTCGGCGTGCTGGTGTCGTTGAAACATGCGAGGTTGAGGCCGGGAATCGGTGTGGCAAGCGTGAACTTGGCACCGAACAGCAGACCCCAGGGACCATCCAACGAACCCGTCGCCACCAGGCGATGCTTCGCTACTGCCGAACCGATAAACGGATAGTCATGGATGGTTTCTTCGTCGAACGCGTACTGATCCGTCACATCCTGGCTATCGTTGTTCTGCAAGGCGTGTGAGTATGTATACGCAATCGTGACACCCCAACCCGACTCCTGCGTGTAAGGCTTCTCGGCCGAAATCAGCAGCTGCGTCGTCTTGGTGGTAAGCCCGTTGTTGGCAATGATCAAGTTGCCGAATCCCGGAATGCCATTACCCCAGGGCTGGCTGCCGTTTTCCCAGAATGCCCCGTTCGGGTAGCGATTACCAAGCTGATAGACCAGGCCTTGGAAGCTGTTCACGCGCGCGACCGTAACGTCGGTGTTCCAATCCCCGACCTTGTTGCGCATACCCAGGCTCACCTGATCCGAATAAGGCGTCTTCAGGTTGTTGGTAACCATGTCGACTTCTCTGCCCGCCGTGGTGCCGGTGAGCAAGCCCTGCAGAACGCTTAGGCCGCCCAGATAGGCCGGATTCCACGGAATGCAGCTGGGACTGGGCGAACACGAGTGGTATTGGTTCGGGAAAGTAATTTCCGGTACCGCCAGCGCCAGCTTGGTCTGTTCGAGCTGCAGCAGTTCGTACAGATCACGATCGTACGAGCGCCCCGCACCACCATGGATGACATGCGCTTCATCGCCGTTGATGTCGTACGAGAAACCAAAGCGCGGCTGAAACTCATTGTCCTGCGCGTGACGATTGTTGCCGGTGCTTATGTAGTTGTTGATGTTGACGCCGCCCTTGGCGAGCGTCTGCGCATACGTCTGACCTGCGGGTGCGTTGGGGTCCTGCATGCCAAATGCAGCAACCACAGCGGGTGGCGTCACCCAGTTGAGGTACGACGGAGTTTCTTCGTAGTCCCAGCGCACACCGAGGTTCAAGGTCAGATGATCATTGACCGTCCAATCGTCTTGGATATACGTGCCGAATTGCTTGTCGGATGTCCTGACGATCGGGCTTGTTCCCGGTAGCGTCACAGGAAACTGCACCTGCCAGGGATCGGCCAGTGTGCCCGTGGGCGTCACGTCATACGAGAACTGCGGATTGAAGAGACCGGCGTCTTCGGCGGTCAGATCCACCTTCTTGTATTTCACGCCCATCTTGATGACGTGATCGCCATTCCATTCGAAATCGTTGAAGGTGAGGTCGTCCTGTATCGACGGTCCCTTCTGACCCTTGTCTTGGGTGGCGAGCGGCGACGCTGGACCAACGTCGAGGATGGTCTGATTGTTGTTTGGGGCTGCGGTGTAGATGTAGCCGTTGCCGTAATCCAGCGCCGACGGCTTGTAGAACGCGTTCTCGTACGTGGCCTGCAAACGGTTGAACCAGCTGTCGGTACTGTGATCCCAGCGAATATCGAAGCGTTTGTCGTAGTTGATCAGATCAATGGCCGAGGACGCTGCTTGTCCGGTACCGATGCCGCTGATTGAATCCTCACTGCGATACTTGCCACTGACTTCGATGCGATCGCGATTGGTCGGCTCCCAATCAAGCTTGGCGAAATACAGATTTTCCTTGAACGGCAAACTTGCCGGCCCAAGCTGCGCCTGTGCACTAGCTGGCAACTGCGGAACGAGGTACGAGGCATTGCCGGGCGAAACCGCGATCGGCGTGTCGTATTCCTTGCCTTCATAGGCGATGAAGAAATGCGCCTTGTCCTGGATGATCGGACCGCCAAACGCGAAGCCGTATTCCTTGTCATGCGAAGGCTGCTTTTTGTCGGCAGCCTGCTCTGACGGTGTCTCGGCGCGCATGACTGTATCGGTCCAATCGCCGAACACTTCGCCGTGGAACTCGTTGGTTCCTGACTTGGTTTCCGCCGTCACCGCCGCGCTGGAAATCTGGTCGTATTCGGCTTTGTAGTTGGACGTAATGACTTTGTATTCGCCAATCGCCAACTGCGGGAAGGGATTGCCCTGGCTGGAGGTTTGGCCGGTTACGCCACCGGGCAATACATAGTTCTTTTGACCGACGCCATCGATGTATACGTTGATGGCCGACGGTGCCTGGCCTCCAGACTGCAAGCTGGTGTTGCCGTTTTGCTGCACGGTAAACACCACGCCTGGCACGGTGTCGGCGAACTCCAGGAAGTTGCGCGTTATTTGCGGCACGGTGGAAATTTCGCGCTGCGACACGGTGGTGCCTACCTCCGAGGTCGTCACTTCGGTCAGCGTCGTGGCATTGACGGTGACTGCACCGAGATTTTTTGCGTTGGCGCCCGCCGCCGATGTCGGCGCGGCGGTGAGATTGAGCGTTGCGGTGGATGCCACCGTCAACTTCACCGCCTGCGTCGCACCTTGACCCGCATCGACCTGATACGTACCAGGCTGCAAACCGACCAATGCGTAGCTGCCATCTGCACCAGATTTCGTGACGCGCGTGTAACCGGTGGCGACGTTCTTGGCCGTTACCATCGTGTTGGGTGCCGCCATTCCGCGCAGGTTTGCGTCGGAAGTCTGCGCATAGGACAGCATCGGTAATGCGGCGGTAGCCGTGATCGAGGCAGCGATAAACCGCGCCAAGACTAATTTCTTGTAATTGTGTCCAGCTTTCATTGTCTCCCCTCCCGAACGATTCACTATGGGTGTCGTTATGTATTTGGCGTTCGTCGCCGTTTGCGCGGCGCTGTCGCACTTGCACTTCCGCCGCAGGTCTCGCGAATGACGATCTCGCATCCCAGCGTTTGCACCGATGCCGGCGTCGTATCTGCCGGGTCCAGCAAGGCCGCAAGGCGCTCCAACGCAATGCGGCCCAGATCAGCGATACGCACCTGCACCGTGCTTAGCGGCGGTGTGACGTAACGCGCGATCAAAATGTCGTCGAAGCCGGCCACTGCGATGTCCTTGGGAACATCCAGGCCCGCTTCCTTGAATGCGTACAGGCAGCCCACGGCCATCATGTCGTTGGCGGCAAAAACGGCTTGCGGGCGCTTCTTTTGCGCGAGCAATTCGCGTCCCGCGCGATAGCCCGATTCCTCGCTGAAGTCGCCGGCCACGATCGTGAGTGGCGCATCCGGCGCGTGCTTGGCCATCGCCGCGCGATAGCCTTTGTCGCGCTGTTGCGCGTCGAAGTTGGTCTTGGGACCCGCGATGAATGCGACACGCTCGCGACCCGACTCGATCAAATGCCGCACCATAGCGATGGCGCCAGCGCGGTTATCGATATTGAACACGGGATAGCGCGCACTTTTTACGGGGCTATCCAGCAGCACCACCGGCAGGTTATCCGGCAGGTTATTGCCAAGGAAATCGGCATCGACGTATTCGGAAAGAATCAACATGCCGTCCACACGTCCACGCATCGCACGCACGGCCGCTGCGGCATCGTCGACGCCGTCATGCGAACTGGAAACCAGCAAGTGCAGCCCGCGTGCGCGTGCAGCGAGATCGATACCGCGAATCAATTCGGAGAAGAATTCGCCATACAGATCCGGCAGCACGGCGCCGATGGTGTTAGTGCGTCCGGTGATCAGGCTGCGCGCTGCGTTGTCGGGCACGTAGTGCAGACGCGCGGCGACTTCGCGCACGATTTTTTGGGTGGCGGGCGTGACGCCACCGGTGCCATTGAGTACACGTGACACGGAGGCGACCGAGACTTTCGCCTCGCGCGCCACATCTTTGATCGTTGCATTCTTGGTCGTCATCGAAGCTTCCTGCGGTGATAGAGCACAACCTGAAAACTCAACGGCGGCCGCAATGTAAACGTTTTCATGAAACGTTGTAAAGGCGCCGTTGAGCGATTTTTTGCTGCAACGCAAAATTGTGCGACCTGCCTATCTCAAGCAAATGACGCTCAACAGCGCCTGGCTGCTTGCACTGTTAAGCGCGGATCGACATGGCAGCGCAGCACAACTGCCGCATTGCGCGATCAACATACAGGGAGTTTCAGGGGAAGTAGGCGTGAAGGACCCGTCGCACGTGCGTGACGTCGCGAATGGATCAGTGGCGAGCGATCTCTAAGACGCGGATGCGCTACGTATGCCGCACACGCAACAACTCGCCTTCGCCAGGGCCTTTAGAAGAATACGCACAGCTCGGGCAAATACTTGCCCGAGCTATGCAGACAAACAATGCTTAGCTGAGCATGTCCAGGATCTGTGCCGTGGAGCGCACATGGCCCAGACGCGGAAAGATTTTTTCGATGGCGAAAGCATGCATCTCGGCATTCGCCGTGCTCATCGCATCCTCAGCGAAAATCATGCTGAAGCCCAGTTCGAATGCGTTGCGTGCAGTCGATTCCACGCCGATATTGGTGGCGATGCCGCCGAGGACGAACTTATCGATACCACGACGACGCAGCTGCAGTTCCAGTTCGGTGCCGTAGAACGCACCCCACTGACGCTTGATGATGCGAATGTCGCTATCGGCAACGCTGAGTTCGGCAGGAAATTCCAGCCAATCGGCAGGCAGGCTTCCGGCAGACATAGGACTATCTACGGACTGGCGCAAGACATCAGCACCATCGGCCGAGAAGCCCACGCGGACTAGCACCACCGGCGCGCCGAGTTCGCGAAAGCGCTTGGCCAGGGCCGCAGATTTGTCCAGCACATCCGCCGCGGCATGAGGACCGCCCGCGAATGGCAAGATACCCTTCTGCAGGTCGATCAGAACCAGCGCCGTGCGGCGCGGATCTAGCTTTTCCATGGGATACTCCAGATCATGTAGGTGAGGATTACCTCACTTAGGAGTTTATGAGGATGCCCTCACAAAAATCAAGCGATCTCCGTCGCGCTCCGCAGCGTCAGCGCGGTCACGAACGTGTCGCGGCACTCCTGGAGGCCGCCGCGGGGTGTTTTGTGGAGAGGGGTTACGACGCCACCACGATGACCGAAGTCGCCGCGCGCGCCGGCGCCGCGATCGGCTCGCTGTACCAGTTCTTTCCGACCAAGGAAGCGCTGGCTCACGCGCTGCTGGAGCAGTACGCACAGGCCCTGTATGCGGAACTCGGAAAATTTGCCGAGCAATCGGCGGATTGGGATACCGACCAGTTGGCGTTGCGCCTGAGCACGTTCCTGGTCACGTTCCGCCGGCGTTATCCTGCTTTTGAGAAGCTGGTCGAATCCGGTCCGGTGCCCGCTGCGGATGGCATGAGCATCCGTCGTCGACTGCGTGCCGAACTACAAGCCTTGCTTGCGCGACGTGCGCCACACCGTTCGGTTGAAGACATGCACTCGGCTGCCGTCGTTGTGCAGCAGATGATGAAAGCGGCGATAGCGATTCAGACGGAGCCGGGCATGCCGGGGCGTCAGGCTGCGCAGTCTGCCTTGCAGCACGCCATGCAGATCTACCTGCATGACGTGCTCGGCAAATAACTAGCCGTCAGCCGCCCTTGGCGGGATAAGACTGGAAGCCGCCCTGTTGTTGCGGCGGCGGAGGTGGCGGCGTGTTGCTCTGCACCGGCGGCGGCGCCGACGGCCCCACCACACGATTGCCGCAAGAATAGGCCTCCCACGGTTGCGAGCCGTCGGCCGGATCGGCCAGCGGCTTGATGGTGTCGGCATGCATGCCGGCAGCGCTGTTACGCGCCTGCACCTGCAATTCGTCGCGTACCTTGATGTCATTGCGATCAAACGGACCGACGTGATCCATCACCTGCACGGTGATCTTGCCCAGATCGCGGCAGCCGGAAACATCGCCGCTCCACACCGTGCGGATGTTCGAGGAACCCGGATCCGGGTTGATGCCCCAGGTACAACCGCCGAGCAGCACAACGGGTGCGAGCAGCAGCAGGGTCTTGCGCATGAGTAGCTCCGTATAAGCGGGGAATGCGGATGGTATTGCGTACGCATTGCATCCTAACCCGTCGCCGAGATCTGTCACCGAACGCCGGCTTACTGTGTGCGGCCTTCGCGAGGCGTCCGGACACTGTCCGGTTAGAGGTGTCCGCTGTCCGCGGACAATGCAACGACCATTCGCATGCATCAATAAATGTATCTATATCAATGCTTTAAAAATTATCTTCGAGCTGGCACGGGGATTGCTGTGTAGAGGGCAAGGACCTTCCTGGTCTATCACTCGGAGATACGGACATGAAATTCGAAACATTTGTTCTGCGCAGCCTGTTTGTCGCATGTGCCCTGGTTTGTGGACTGATCCTGGCGGGAATGATCACTGCCAAGCCGGCGCCGGTGCAGCTGGCGGTCCATGGCCCGGTCGGTGCGTTGCTCGCCTCGGCACCGTCGACCTGCGCCCTGCCTGCCGGCGGCAACATGCTCTGCTTGCGCGCAGCGGGTTGATCGCGAGACGCGATCGACCTCGCCGTCGGATAATGACGGCATGCTGCATGTCATCCTGTTCCGCCCCGAAATCCCGCCCAACACCGGCAACGTGATCCGTCTGTGCGCCAATACTGGCGTAGGACTGCATCTGATTCGCCCGCTTGGCTTCGAGCTCGACGACACACGCCTGCGACGCGCGGGCCTCGATTACCACGAGTATGCGCGCGTCGCGGTACACGACGATCTCGATGCTTGCCTCGACGCGCTTGAACACCCCCGCGTTTTTGCGTTCTCCACGCGCGGCCGCACCTATCATGTGGATGCGCGCTTTGCCGATGGCGATGCGTTGCTGTTCGGCTGCGAAACGGCAGGCCTGCCCGATGCGGTGCTGTCGTCTCTGCCGCCGGAACAACGCCTTCGCTTACCTATGCGTCCGGACAGCCGCAGCCTGAACCTGTCGAACAGCGTGGCGGTGGCCGTCTATGAAGCCTGGCGGCAGCTTGGCTTTCCGGGCGCGACAACGCCCTGATCGCTTCCCACACGGCATGCATTACGCGCGGGCGGCTACAATCGCCGTATGAATGCCGCCTCATCTCCTAACCTGCTCCCGCAGCCGCTGCGCAAGTTGGCTGGCCGTGCGCTGGAAACCGCGCTCAATCACGCGCTTTCGCTCGATCCGGACACCCAGGCCCGTCTCGCCACACTCGACGGCCGCAGCGTGCAGTTGCATCTGCGCGGAGTCGATCTTGCGCTGGCGATCACGGTTGAAGGCAGCCGGCTGAAAGTCGGACCCGCACCGGATAGCAGCGACCTGCGTGTGGCCGCCACGCCAGGCAGCCTGCTGTCGATGCTGTTCCGTCGCCACGGCGACGAAAGCATGGCGCCAGGCAAAGTGGACATTGCCGGCGACGCGGAACTCGCGCGACGACTGGAAAAACTCGCCAGCGGCTTCGCACCCGATTTCGAAGAAGCCTTCACGCGCACCTTCGGCGATGTGCTTGGCGTGCCGCTGGCAAACGCCGTGCGCGACGGGTTGGCACACGCGCGCGACACCGCCTCGCATCTCAGCCAGGACGGCGCGGCGTGGTTGCGCGACGAAACACGCATCGCACTGGCCCCGGGCGAAGTCGAAACCTTCCTTGACGAAGTCGACACCTTGCGCGAACGCACTGAACGTTTGGACGCACGACTGGCACGTCTGGAGCGCGCGCGCCGAGGAACAAACTCATGACGCCGCTGAAAGCGGTGCCTGGTCTATTGCGCGTCGCGGTGGTGCTGCTGCGCTATCGACTCGACGAACTGGTCGATGCGACGCACCTGTTCCGTCCGCTGAAACTTGTGCGCCCGCTACTGGGTCGCCCGATTGTGGATGTGCGCCCGCTATCACGCGGTGCACGCATCCGGCTGGCCTTGAATGAGCTAGGCCCGATCTTCGTCAAGGCAGGCCAGGTACTTTCGACGCGACGCGATCTGGTGCCGGGCGATATCGCCGACGAACTGGCACTGCTGCAAGATCAGGTGCCGCCGTTCCCGGGCGAGGAAGCGCGCATCATCACCGAGCGCGAACTCAAGGCGCCTATTGGCGAGTTGTACGCCAGCTTCGACACGATACCGCTGGCGTCCGCATCCATCGCGCAGGTCCATCCGGCCACCTTGAAAGACGGCCGCTCGGTGGTCGTGAAAGTGCTGCGGCCGCGTATCGAGGAGCGCATTGCGCGCGACGTGCGCTTGCTGCATTCGCTTGGCGAACTGGCGCAACGCTGGCACCCCAATTCCGACAAGATCCGTCCGCTGGATGTGGTGGCGGAAGTCGAGAAGATGCTAGGCAACGAACTCGACTTGCAGCGCGAAGGCGCAAGCGCCAGCCTGCTGCGCCGTAATTTCGCCAGCGGCACGGACATGTACGTACCGGAAGTGTATTGGGAACTCACCAGTGCTCGCGTCTTGACGCTGGAGCGCGTGACGGGTGTGAGTTGCGACGATATCGCCGCGATCGACGCTGCCGGCATCGACCGCAAGGTGCTGGCCGCCAAGGGTGTGCGCCTGTTCTACGAACAGGTGTTCCGCGACAACTTTTTCCACGCCGATGCGCATCCCGGCAATATCTGGGTCGATCCCACGCGCGTTACCGAGCCGCGTTTCATCGCGCTGGATTTCGGCATCATGGGTTCGCTGCCGGAAGCCGATCAATATTGGCTGGCGCAGAATTTCATCGCGCTGTTCGAGCGTGATTACGCGCGTATCGCCAAGTTGCATGTGGATGCAGGCTGGATGCCGGCCAGCGTCAGGCTCGACGAATTGGAAGCAGCCGTGCGCACCGTGTGCGAGCCGTATTTCACCCGCCCCCTGTCGCAGATCTCGATCGCGGAGTTGGTGGTGAAGCTGTTCCAGACCGCGCGCCGATTCGAACTCACGCTGCAGCCGCAGCTGATCTTGCTGCAGAAGACCTTGCTCAATATCGAAGGCGTGGGTCGCCTGCTCGATCCGGATATCGATATCTGGGCCGTGGCACATCCCGTGCTCAAGCGCATCCTGCGCGAGCGTTACAGCCCACTGCATACCCTGCGTGAAATCCGCAAACGCGTGCCGGAATGGTTCCACAATGCTCCGCAGTTGCCAGAAATGGTGCGCAACGCATTGCGGCAGGTTGCCGTGGGCGAACAACGCATGGTGGCCGATTTGGAACTACTCAGCCACCAGCGCAACCTCGCACGCCGCGTGGTTGGGATGATTGGCGGCAGCGTGCTTGGCGCCACACTGATCGTGAGCGCCACGTTGCTATGGACCCTCGCGCCACAGCATGGCCTGTGGCCACCGCTGTGCGTGGGCGCCAGTGGCTTGCTTGCCTTTGCTTTTGGCTGGATGCGCCGTTAGTCGCGATCTTATTGCCTCTCCCTCTGCAAGCGGGGGAAGGAGTCACTCACGCTTCGGCAGCAGAACATGCTCGACATTCTTTTTCAGGACGACGCGCTGATCGCGGTCAACAAGCCCGCGGGACTGGCCGTGCATCGTTCGAAAATGGTCGGTAACGCCGAAACATTTCTGATCGACGTGCTGCGCGAACAAGTCGGTGGCACGGTGTATCTGGCGCATCGATTGGATCGTGCCACCAGCGGCGTGCTATTGATTGCTCGTTCCAGCGAAGTGGCGGCAGCGCTCGGTGAGCAATTCATGGGCCGTGATGTGCACAAGCAATATCTGGCTGTCGTGCGTGGTTGGCCGGAGCCCGAGCAGGGCATTATCGATTACCCGTTGCCCGGCGCCCGCGACAATGGCCCGCGCCGGGAAGCGCGTACCGATTACCAGCGACTCTCTACCGTCGAGGTGCCGATAGCGCTAGGGCGCTATCCGCAGCAACGTTATGCGCTGGTCTTGGCCGAACCGGAAACGGGCCGCTTCCGCCAGATACGCAAACATTTGGCGCATATCCATCACCCGGTTATCGGCGACTGCCAGCACGGGCGCAGCGATCATAATCGGCTCTACAAGCAGTATTTCAGTTGCCATCGCATGTTGCTGCATGCCTGGCGCCTGCGTTTTAGCCACCCCGTCAGCAACCAGCCGATGGAACTGCAGGCGCCCCTCGACGAGGCATACCTGGGATTGCTGGCGCGCTTCGGTTGGAGCCTGCCGACCAGCTAAACTGGGCGGCATGTTGCCTGTAAGCCGATCCATCGTCCTGCCGGAATCCGAGCTGGTCGTGCGCTTTTTGCGCGCGGACGGGCCCGGTGGCCAGCATGTAAACCGCACCGAAAGCGCTGTCGAACTGCGCTTCGACGTGCTGCATTCGCCGTCGCTGCCCGACGATGTACGGGCGCGGCTGCTGGCGCGTAGCGATCGGCGCCTTACCGACGAAGGCGTGCTGGTGATCCAGGCACGCCGCTTTCGCGACCAGGGCCGCAATCGCGAAGATGCGCGCGAACGCCTGGTGGAAATCGTGCGCGGCGTACTTGTTCCGCCCAAGAAGCGTATTGCCACCAAACCTACGCGCGCTTCCAAGGAGCGCCGCCTGGATGGCAAGCAGCAGCGGGCGAAAATCAAACAAAACCGATCGCGTTCCTGGAGCCCCGAGTGAGTGAGCCCATTTTGCCGCCGGTTCCGGCGCAAGCGCCCAGGATCAACAGCCGATTCTGGCCCTGGCTGATGCGAACCTTGCTGCGCTTCTCCGGCTGGCGCCTGCAGGGACAACTGCCCAACTTGCCAAAGGTGATCATCATCGGCGCACCGCATTCGTCCTACTGGGATGGCGTGTGGGGCTTGATGATGAAGATCGGGCTGGGCATCAACATCAACATCATGATCAAGCGCGAAGTGTTGGACGGCCCGCTTGGCATCATCCTGCGCCCGATCGGATTGATTCCCATCAATCGCAGCGCAGCGTTGAACGTGGTGGATCAGATGGTGCAGCGCTTCGGTGAATACGAGCAGATGTGGCTCGGCATTACGCCGGAGGGCACGCGCAAACGCGTAACGCAGTGGAAATCGGGCTTCCTGCGCATTGCGCGCGATGCGAAGGTGCCGATCCAGACGCTATTTATCGATTACCCGACCAAGACATTCACGCTCGGTCCGCTGGTGCACGCCAGCGACGACCCAGACGCCGACATGAGCACTATCCGCGCGCTGTTCCGCCCCTATCGCGGCAAGCATCGCAACACCGAATAACACCATCGATTCGTCGGAGCATTCATGGGCTCGCTTGGCATCCAGCATTACGACGCGTTCCTGCTTGCGTGCATCGCGCTCAATCTGACGCCAGGTCTCGACACGTTTTACATCCTCACTCGCAGCGGCCGCGAAGGGCATGCAGTGGGGCTTGCTGCAGCACTCGGCATCAATGCCGGCTGCTTAGTGCATACCGCAGCCGCCGTGCTCGGCATTTCCGCGATTCTGATGACCTCGGCCATCGCTTTCAGCGTGCTGAAATATCTCGGCGCCGCGTATCTGGTGTGGATCGGCGTGCGCATGCTGTTTTCGCGCACCGCCGAGCGGCAGCCAACGGTGACCCGTGGTCTCGGCCTCGGCGCCGCGTTCCGGCAGGGCATGCTGACCAATGTGCTCAACCCCAAAGTAGCGCTGTTTTATCTGGCGTTCCTGCCGCAGTTCGTGTCGATGCATGCGGCGCATCCGCAACTTGGCTTGATGCTGCTGGGTCTGAGTTTTATCGGCACCGGTATGACTTGGTCGACGGTGTTGGCGTTGCTAGGCGGACGCATCCACCGACTGCTGTTGACCAAGCCGCAACTGGGTCAATGGATGGATCGCCTTTGCGGCACCGTGTTGCTGGGCTTCGGCGTGAAACTCGCGCTGCAACAGCGCAACTGATCGCGATCAGCGTTCGGAGTGTCCCGACTCATCGTAGTCGCGATGCGTCAGCAGGCCCGGGCGAATCAAGTCGATAAACGCGCGCGCTTCGGGGCTGAGAAACTTGCCCTTGCGCATCACCACGCCGTAACTGCGCTGCGGAAAATATTGACGCATGTTGCGCACGGCCAGTCGATTGCGATCCGCATCGGTAATACAGATGCCGGTGACGATGGAAATGCCCAGGCCCATCGCGACGTATTCCTTGATCACTTCCCAACCACCCACTTCGATCGCCACGTGATAAGGCACCTGACGTTGCTGGAAGACCAGATCGACCATCCGATAGGTCGACAGTCGCTGCGGCGGCAGGATCAGGCCGAAAGGTGAGAGATCTTGCAGCGCCACGCTTTCCTTGCGCGCCAGCGGGTGATCCAACGGCATGATCAGCATCGGGTCGTAGTGATAGACCGGCGCCCAGGCGATATCGTTGGGCACATCAAGCATGGAACCCACGGCGAAATCGGCTTCATCGGCGCGCAACAGCGCCATGCCGTCCTTGCCAGTGACGTTGGCCAGCTGAAGCTGCACGGTCGGAAAGCGTTCCCGGTAGCGCTTCACCAGCTCGGGCAGCAGGTACTGGATGGTTGAGCTGCCGGCCGCCACCGTCAGCCGCCCGGCCTGCAGGCCTTTGATCTTGTTCTGGAAGTCGCGATCGAGGTTTTCCCAGCCATCGACCAAGGGACGCGCCAGCTCGTACAAGGCCTCGCCCGCATCCGTAAGGTTGATACGACGACGGCTGCGATGCAGCAGATCCACCCCGAGCTCGCGCTCCAGCGCTTGCAACTGCAGGCTGATCGACGGCTGCGACAGATATAGGGATTCGGCGGCGCGGCTCAGCGTGCCCAGCTTTACCGTAGCGACGAAGGCCCGCATCTGCTTCAGCCGGTTGCCCTTGTAGTAATAGCGGGCAGCTTCGCCGGGCGGAGAAGCCTCTTTTTTGGCCCGCTTGGAGGGGGCTGCGAGGGTCTTTTTTGTCATATTCGGTTTCCGGACAGGTTCCCTATGACAGTTAGCTCAATACGTTAGCGTATGTATTAACATATACAATATCAAAAATTGAAATATTTGTTTTGTCAAATTGCTGATGGATCACTAGCTTCACTGCCGTACCCACGGTGGAGAAGCACATGGCAGTACCCAGCGAAAAATTCGTCAGCCAGCCAGCCCAGATCCATGCGGCTACTACTAGCTATGAGGACATCCTGACTCCGGACGCCCTCGCCTTCCTGGCCCGACTGCATCGGCTGGTGGAACCACGGCGTCAGCAGCTTCTGCAGGCCCGACGCCAGCGCCAGGCGCGTTACGACGCCGGTGTGTTGCCGGATTTCCGGGTAGACACCAAAGCCATCCGCGAATCCGACTGGACGGTGGCGCCGATCCCGGCCGCCTTGCAGGACCGCCGCGTGGAGATCACCGGCCCAGTCGAACGCAAGATGATCATCAACGCGCTGAACTCCGGCGCGAAGGTGTTCATGGCCGACTTCGAGGATTCGTCCGCGCCGAGCTTTGCCAATCAGCTCGACGGCCAGATCAACCTGCGCGACGCCGTGAACGGCACGCTGACGTTTCGCTCACCCGAGGGCAAGGACTACCGCATCGGCGCCAACCCCGCCGTGCTCGTCATACGTCCGCGCGGCTGGCACCTGCCGGAGCGCCACGTGACAGTGGATGGCGAAACCATGGCCGGCGCCTTGGTCGACTTCGGCCTGTTCGCTTTCCACAACGCCCGCGCGCTGCATGCCCGCGATCTTGGCCCGTATTTCTATCTGCCCAAACTGGAGGCGATGGAAGAAGCCGCGCTGTGGGACGAGGCGATGGCGATGGCCGAAGACGAACTCGAGCTGCCGATCGGCACGATGAAGGCCACAGTGCTGATCGAAACGCTGCCAGCCGTGTTCCAGATGCACGAGATCCTGCACGCGCTGCGCGGCCGTGCCGTCGGCCTCAACTGCGGTCGCTGGGATTACATCTTTTCCTACCTGAAGACACTTCGCCGCCATCGCGATCGCCTGCTGCCCGAGCGCGGGCAGGTGGTGATGACGGTGCCGTTCCTGAAGGCGTACTCGGAACTGCTGATCCAGACCTGCCACCGCCGCGGCGCGTTCGCGATGGGCGGCATGGCGGCGCAGATTCCGATCAAGGGCGACAAAGACGCCAACGAAAAAGCGATGGCGAAAGTTCGCGCCGACAAGTTGCGCGAAGTGCAGGCCGGTCACGATGGCACTTGGGTCGCGCATCCCGCGCTGGTTCCCGTGGCGAAGGACATCTTCGATCGTCACATGCCGTCGCCGAATCAACTGCACATCAAGCGCGAAGACGTGGACGTCGGTCGCGATGCATTGATCTCGCCATGCGGCGGAACCATCAGCCGCGCCGGCTTCGACAACAACGTGGAAGTGGCGCTGCGTTACACCGCCGCGTGGCTGGAAGGCTTGGGTTGCGTGCCGATCCATCACCTGATGGAAGACGCAGCAACCGCCGAGATCGCACGCGCGCAGCTATGGCAGTGGGTGCATCACGGCAGTCTGGAATTTCCGGATCACGCGCCGATCGACTTCGCATTGTTCGATCACGCGCTGGCCACGCACACGCATCGGCTGCGCGAAAGCAACTTGCCTGGCGCCAGCCGCGCCGACGATGCAGCGCATCTGCTGGCCACGCTGACGCATGCTGATCAACTCGGCGACTTTCTCACCTTACCCGCCTACGAAAAGCTCGCCTGATCGCGCGCACTCAAAGCATTCACGGAGCACATGACATGAAAAGCACACTGCCCACCGCCGAACAGATTTCGCTAGATTGGAAAAACAACCCTCGCTGGGCCGGCGTCCAGCGCAACTACAACGCTGACGACGTGGTTCGTCTGCGCGGCACGGTAGGCGTTGAACATTCGCTCGCTCGCCGCGGCGCGGAGCGTCTGTGGAAATCGTTGCACAAGGAAGATTTCGTCAATGCGCTTGGCGCACTGACCGGCAACCAGGCAATGCAACAAGTGAAAGCTGGCCTGCAGGCGATCTATCTCAGTGGCTGGCAGGTAGCTGCCGACGCGAATGTCGCGGGTGAAATGTATCCCGACCAATCGCTGTATCCAGCCAATTCGGTGCCGCTGGTGGTCAAGCGCATCAACAACACGCTGTTGCGCGCCGACCAGCTGCATCATGCTGAAGGCAAGGATGACACCGATTGGATGGTGCCGATCGTCGCCGATGCCGAAGCCGGTTTTGGCGGTGTGCTCAATGCCTTCGAACTGATGAAGGCGATGATCGAAGCCGGTGCAGCCGGCGTGCATTTCGAAGATCAGCTGGCCTCGGTGAAGAAGTGCGGCCACATGGGCGGCAAGGTGCTGGTGCCGACGCGCGAAGCGGTGGATAAGTTGAACGCCGCGCGTCTCGCCGCGGACGTGCTGGGCGTACCGACTTTGCTAGTCGCACGCACGGATGCCGACGCGGCCGACTTGCTCACCTCGGATATCGACGACAACGATCGTCCGTTCACCACGGGCGAGCGCACGATGGAAGGTTTTTACCGCGTTCGCGCGGGTCTCGATCAAGCCATCAGTCGCGGCTTGGTGTATGCGCCGTACGCCGATTTGGTCTGGTGCGAAACAAGCAAGCCGAACCTGGAAGAAGCGCGCAAGTTCGCCGAGGCGATCCACGCAAAATTCCCGGGCAAGCTGCTGGCGTACAACTGCTCGCCCAGCTTCAACTGGAAGAAAAATCTAGATGACGCCACGATTGCCAAGTTCCAGAAAGAACTCGGCGCGATGGGCTACAAATTCCAGTTCATCACGTTGGCCGGCTTCCACAGCCTCAACTACGGCATGTTCGATCTGGCGCACGGTTATGCACGTCGTCAGATGAGCGCCTTCGTGGAACTGCAGGAAAAGGAATTCGCCGCTGCCGAACGTGGCTTCACCGCCGTGAAGCATCAGCGTGAAGTAGGCACGGGTTACTTCGATGCGGTGACGCAGGCCATTCAGCAGGGTCAGTCCTCGACCACCGCATTGAAGGGGTCGACCGAGGAAGCTCAGTTCCATCGCGCTTCGGCGGCCTGAGTTCAGGCGACTTATCAACGCCTCTCCCAGTTTGTAGGGGGAGGCGTTGCATTAATGTGTGTAGTTAGTCGGACAAGAGGGACAGGCGCCGATATTGCAGCGCTTCGGCCAGATGCGCGCGATCAAGCGCGGCGGCGCCATTGTCGAGATCGGCAATTGTGCGGGCCACGCGTAGCGTTCGATGATAAGCGCGCGCGGATAACCCGAGCCGCTCCAATGCTGCATCGAACCAACGCCGCTCCGCCGAACCCAGAGCGCAATCGCGTTCCAGTTCGCGCGTGTTGATCTCTGCATTCGATCTTCCGGCGCGCGCAAGTGCGTGCTGGCGCGCGCGGATGACACGCGCACGCACCGTTGCCGAATCTTCGTCGTGTGCGCTGCGCGGAGTTCCCAGTTCGGCCAGCGGCACACCAGGTACTTCCACGCACAGGTCGATGCGATCGAGCAGCGGGCCAGAAATGCGCGACCGATAGCGCTGCACTTGATCGGGCGTGCAACGACAACGCTTGCGCGTGTCGCCTGCGTAGCCGCAGGGACAGGGGTTCATCGCCGCCACCAGCTGGAATTGCGCCGGGAAGCTCAGCTGACGCGCGGCACGCGAGATGAGGATGTGGCCGGATTCCATCGGCTCGCGCAGCACTTCCAGCACGTGTCGACTGAATTCGGGGAATTCGTCGAGGAACAACACGCCGTTGTGAGCGAGCGAAATTTCCCCAGGCCTGGGTTGCGAACCGCCCCCCACCAAGGCGACTGCCGAAGCGGTGTGATGTGGTGCCCGGAAGGGACGACGACGCCATTGCGCCGGATCAAGCGGTTGCCCGGCGACCGACATCACTGCGCAGGTTTCCAGCGCCTCCGACTCGGTCATCGGCGGCAGGATGCCCGGCAAGCGTTCGGCCAGCATGGTCTTGCCGGTGCCCGGAGTGCCCATCAACAGCAAATGGTGGCCACCGACCGCTGCGATTTCCAATGCACGACGCGCCTGCAGCTGGCCCCGCACATCGATCAGGTCAGGGCCGCCATCCTCATTGCTCAACGTCAGCGACGCAGTTGGCGGCAGCAGTTCCTGAGCACCCCGCAACCAGCTGCAGACATCGGTGAGCGTATCGGCCACACGCACGTCGACTTCGGAAATGAGTGCCGCCTCTTCAGCGTTGGCGCGCGGCACCACCACGCGACGCCCGCGTGCCCTAGCGCGAAGCAGGGCCGGCAATACGCCGGACACCGGACGCAGCTGGCCCGACAGCGCCAGTTCGCCCAGGAATTCGCAGTCGTCGAGTTTGTCACGCGGAACCTGGTGACCCGCCGCCAGGATGCCCAGTGCGATGGCCAGATCGAATCGACCGCCATCCTTCGGCAGCTCGGCCGGCGCGAGGTTCACGGTGACCTTGCGATTGGGATATTCGAAAGCGGCATTCTGGATGGCGACGCGCACACGATCGCGTGCCTCGCGCACCGCGGCTTCAGGCAAACCGACGATATTGGTACTGGGCAGACCGCCGGAAAGATGCACTTCCACCATCACTTGCGGCGCGGCGACGCCTTCCTGGGCACGACTCAGCGTGACGGCCAGGCTCATGGAAAACGCTGACGACTAAGGACAGCAGAGTCGCTGATTGATCGGTCCATCGAGCGACTCCATCCATCGGGTGCGGAAGAAAACGGCCGCCCCCGACTCCTTGGGGTGATGGTGACGAATCGGGGGCGGCTACCGGAACTGGCTATGCCCCGCGAGGTGACATGCCGGATTCCAGCTCCGCTACACGCCGTTCGAGTTCTTCGACCCTGGCGCGGGTACGCGCCAACACTTGGGTCTGAACATCGAACTCCTCTCGGGTAACCAGCTCGAGACGGCGCAGTCCTTGCGCCAGGATATCGCGAAAATTGGCGCGCAAATCCTTATGCGCGTCTGCCAGCCCTGGCGGTACCAACGATACGAGTCGTTGGGCAATCTGATCGATATCCTGCCTGCCCGTCATGGTAGGCACCTCGAACTCGTCGGATGCCAGTCTAAATAGAAGTTAAAAAGCGGCGCCATCGGCTTGCTCCCTCAGAAGTTGTAGGCATTTTCCTACATAGCGGGACAGGCTGCCTTCAGAAGGGCAGAATGTATGCTCCGCAACGTGTGACCAGGCCGGATATCGGCCGGATGAGAAAGGAAATCCCATGAAATTGGTGGTGGCAGTCATCAAGCCGTTCAAGCTGGACGATGTCCGCGAAGCGTTGGCCGAGGTCGGGGTGCAAGGCATCACGGTCACCGAGGTTAAAGGCTTCGGCCGCCAGAAGGGCCATACCGAGCTCTATCGGGGCGCCGAATACGTGGTCGATTTCCTGCCCAAGATCAAAGTGGAAGTGGCCGTGCCGGACGATCAGCTGGAACGCGTGGTCGAAGCCATCACCCAGTCGGCCCGCACCGGCAAGATCGGCGACGGCAAGATCTTCGTCAGCAGCCTGGAGCAGGTGATCCGTATCCGCACGGGCGAACTGGATCACGACGCGCTCTGAATCAGCCCGGCTCCGGCCTGCCCTGCAGGATGCGCTGGTGGTGGATCAGCAGGCCTGCGAAATAGCAGATGTAGTAACCCACGAACAAACCGAACAAGGCCAGCGTCAACGGACTCTGGCCTACGTCGGGACCGTGCACGGGTGGTGTGGCGCCGGTCGGATCCTGCAACTGCGGAAAAACCATGGCGAAACGCCACAGCAGGCGTCCCAGGAACAATACCGTCACCACCGCGCCCACGTAGGGATTGGGGACGTAGCAATCGCCCTTCACCGGATCGAGCTGGAAGCCAGTGAGGCGCAGTCCGAGCAAGCCCAGTGCGACACCCGCAACGAGACCGCCAGCGAGCCCCGCCACGAGGTTCATATCTCGCATCGCGAATAAGGCGACCATCGCACCGAGCACAGAGAAAACGACGATGCGGAAGATCATCCTCTTGCGCCGGATCGGCTGCGCGCCAAACTGGCTGCGCACGCGCCTCCACACGCTGAAAATGATGACGGGGATCAAAACCAGCGGTGCGGTCAAGTGAGGTGCCATGGCGATACCCCGATCTCAGGAAGACCCGGCCAGCTTAGCAACCGGCCGCACGACAGGCGACTGACGCCCGTCATGCCTCGCTCAATGCGATTTACTTGGCTTTGCCCTGGTTGGCCACGGCCGCCATCTTCGCCGCGATGGCGTCGGCATCGCCCAGGTAGTAATGGCGCAGCGGCTTGAGGTTATCGTCGAATTCGTACACCAACGGCACGCCATTGGGGATGTTCAATTCCACGATGTCCTCGTCGGAAATGCCGTCGAGGTACTTCACCAGCGCGCGGATCGAGTTGCCATGCGCAACCAGCACAATACGCTGACCACCGCTGATCGCAGGCGCCAGCACTTCATTCCAGTAGGGCATCACGCGCGCGACGGTATCCTTAAGGCATTCGGTGTCGGGAATCAGCGCGGGATCGAGCGTTGCATAGCGCGGGTCATGCAATGCCGGATTGGCATCGCGCTGCAACGCCGGTGGCGGAATGTCGTAGCTGCGACGCCATACCTTCACCTGGTCTTCGCCATACTTGGCCGCGGTTTCGGCCTTGTTGAGACCGGTGAGCGCGCCGTAGTGACGCTCGTTGAGACGCCAGTCGGTGACAACCGGAATCCACATCAGGTCCATCGCATCCTGCACGTGCCACAGCGTGCGCACGGCGCGCTTGAGCACCGAGGTGTGCGCGACATCGAAGTGGTAGCCTGCCTGGCGCAACAGCTCACCGGCTTCGCGCGCTTCGGCCGCGCCTTGGTCGGTGATATCGACGTCGGCCCAGCCGCTGAAGCGATTTTCGAGGTTCCACTGGGACTGGCCGTGGCGGATCAATACGAGCTTGTGCATGGGTTGTATTCAATGAGGAACGGGGCGAGCCTGGCATGGTGAGGCCCGACCGTACCTCCGTCAATTCCCACCCCTGCCGAAGGTCACCCTAAACCTCCGGGACCGTTGGCGCATCTTTACTACTGTCTGTCACCCAGGAGTTTTCTCATGCGCTTTACTTTGTTAGCTCTCGCCCTGCTGCTGCCTTTGACGGTTGCCGCCCAGGACATCTCCAAGGTCAACGGCAACGCCTCGGTCGATGCGGGGGCACACGCCGGCAATCTGCAAAGTGTCAATGGCTCGGTGGAGGTCGGCAGCGGCGCCGTCGTGCAGGACGCCGGCACGGTGAATGGGTCGGTCAACCTGGGCGACCATGCGCAAGCCAGCACGCTGCGCACAGTGAATGGCCAAATCAGTCTCGCGCGCGACAGCCGCGTTGGCGGTGGCGTGAAGAGCGTCAACGGGGATATCTCGCTGCGTCCGGGCGCGGATGTAGCGGGCAGCCTGTCCAACGTCAATGGCACGATCAGTCTGGATCATGCGCACGTCGCTCAGGGTATCGAAACCACGGATGGCGATATCACGGTGGGCGAAGGCTCACGCGTGGAAGGCGGCATCCTCGTGAACGAAATCAACTCGCACTCGCACGGCTGGAACAACCGCAAACCACGCATTGTGATTGGCCCGCATGCCATCGTGCAGGGAACCCTGGAATTTCGCCGCGAGGTGGAACTTCAGGTCAGCAGCACGGCGCAGATCGGCCCCGTGAAAGGTGCTACACCGGTGAGCTTCAGCGGCTCCGCGCCCTGATCGCGAAATCGTTTCATACCCAGTCGTGCGGCTTCAGATAATCGGCAAGCCGCGCTTCGGGAGAGCCTGTCTCCGGTTGATACGCATATTCAAAGCGTACACGCGGCGGCAGGCTCATCAGGATCGACTCGGTGCGTCCGCCCGATTGCAAGCCAAACAGCGTACCGCGGTCGTACACCAGGTTGAACTCCACGTAGCGACCGCGACGATATAGCTGGAACTCACGTTCGCGCTCGCCGTAGGGGGTGTCCTTGCGGCGTTCGGCGATGGGCTGATAGGCATCGAGAAAACCCTGGCCTACCGCCTGTGTGAAAGCGAAACAACGCTCGAATCCGCCTTCATTGAGATCGTCGTAGAAAAGTCCGCCAACGCCACGCGTCTCGTCGCGATGCTTGAGATAGAAGTATTCGTCGCACCAGCGCTTGTAACGCGCGTAGACATCTTCGCCGTAAGGTGCGCATACGTCGCGAGCAACGCCATGCCAATGACGCACATCGTCGTCGAACGGATAAAACGGTGTGAGATCGAAACCGCCACCGAACCACCACACGGATTGGACACCCGGCTTGCTCGCCTCGAAATAACGCACGTTGGCGTGCGTGGTCGGCACGTACGGATTGCGTGGATGCAGCACCAAAGACACGCCGGTTGCGACAAAACTGCCACCCGCCAACTCAGGGCGATGCGCTGTCGCACTAGGCGGCAATTTATCGCCGTGCACCAGCGAGAAGTTCACGCCAGCTTGTTCAAACACCGCACCGTCGCGCAGCACGCGTGTACGTCCGCCACCGCCGGCAGGACGCGTCCAAGCATCTTCGACAAACCGCGCATCGCCATCGATCTGTTCGACGGCCTTGCAGATGCGATCCTGCAGCGCGCGTAAAAATTGCTCGCTTCGTTCAACTTGCTCGCTGCTCATCGTCCTGTCCGCCAACGTGGTGCATGCATAGAGCTTAGCAAGGCCGCACCCTTATGAAGATGTGGTACAGCGTCGCGCGGCAGCGTGAACGGCAGCTGCCGAGGCCGTAGACACCATCTAGGCAAGCCCAAAACCGGTCGCTAGGCTGATGACATGCGTGCTACGACCCTCCCTCTTGCGGTTACGGCCTATACCGCCACCTCCGCACTGGGCCTCGGCCTGGGCGCTCATCTTGATGCGCTCGGCCAACAGCGCAGCGGCCTGCGCGCCAACGATTTCGGCGATGACCCGTTGGCATGCTGGATCGGCCGCGTCCCCGGCATCGAAAGCACGCCATTGCCCGACGAGTATGCGCAGTGGGATTGCCGCAATAACCGCCTCGCGTGGCTGGGCTTGCATCAAGATCATTTCATGGCAGCGGTCGACGCGGCCCGGCATCGATATGGAGCCTCGCGCATCGCGCTTCTGCTCGGCACGTCCACGGCCAGCATTGGTGCTACCGAAGAAGGGTACCGGCGCCTGGAGAACGACAGTCGACTACCCGACGACCTGCATCGCCGGGCTATTCACACACCGCACTCGCTCACCGCATTCGTCGCTGCCGCGCTTGCGATCGGTGGTCCGTGCCTGACCATCTCCACCGCCTGCTCTTCCAGCGCAAAAGTATTCGCAGGTGCGGAACGGCTGATCCGCCTTGGCATCGTCGATGCTGCCGTGGTCGGTGGTGTCGACTCGCTCTGCGGCAGCGTGTTGTATGGCTTCAATGCGCTGGAGCTAGTGTCGCCTGAGCCCTGCCGCCCGTTCGATGCGGAGCGTCGCGGCATATCCATCGGCGAAGGTGCCGGCTTCGCGTTGCTTGAGCGTATCGGCCCCGATACCAAGGCTGCATCACGATTGCTCGGCTGCGGCGAGTCCAGCGACGCGCACCACATGTCCACACCGGATCCCGAAGGTCTCGGCGCCGAACTCGCGTTGCGCGATGCGCTTGATCGCGCAGCCATCGATGTCACGCAAGTCGACTACATCAACTTGCACGGCACGGCGAGCCAAAAGAACGATGCGATGGAAGCAGCATTGGTCGCACGGCGATTTCCTCTCAGCACGCGAGTCAGTTCCACCAAAGCGCTGACCGGCCACACGCTGGGTGCCGCAGGCATTATCGAAGCCGTGATCACGTTGCTCGCGCTGCGCGAAGATTTCGTTCCCGGTAACGCAGGTGCGACGACCCCGGATACCGCATGCTCTGCGCATTTCGCGTGGCGCAATGAAGCGCGTCCGGTGCGTATTGCACTTAGTCACTCTTTCGGCTTTGGCGGTAGCAATGCTTGCCTTGCGTTGGCGTCTGCGAGTGCCGTCGCATGAATGCACTGCGCGTCCAAGTGGAAGGCATCGGTTTGTGGTCGCCCTCATTGACCGACTTCGATGCATTTCGCCGCCTGCTTGCTGGCGAAGCTCTCTCGCAACCCGTAACGCGACCCAACGCGTCGGCGTTGTCGCTCAACGAACGTCGCCGTGCGCCGGAAGGCATCCTGGTCGCCATTGAGGCGGCTTCGCAAGCAGTGACGATGAGCGGTCGTGGCGCCGACAGCCTGGCCTGCGTCTTTGCATCGGCCTACGGCGACCAAGCCACAACCGATTACATGTGCCACGTGCTCGCGCGTGTGCCTACCGAACTTTCCCCCACGCGCTTCCACAATTCGGTCCATAACGCGTCCGCCGGCTACTGGACCATCGCCAACGATTGCCGTGCACCTTCCAGCGCAATCTGCGCAGGGTATGCGAGTTTTGGTGCAGGCTTGCTGGAGGCCGCCGTACAGGCCTGTGCGGACAACCGCGCCGTGTTGCTTGTTTGCAGCGATACCGCTGGCGTTGGCCCGCTGGGTGAACTCATTGGTTGTCGGCTTGCGTTCGGTTCTGCGCTGGTGGTGTCGCCATGCGTCCATGAAGGCACGTCGCCGGTTAGCCTTGCACTTGTCGCGGAAAATCCCCAGCACGCCCCACTGCCCGATGTGTGCCTGGCATGGATGCGCGACAATCCTTCTGCCGCATGCCTGCCACTGCTGGCCTTGCTGGCGAATGGTGGCGGCGAATGCATATTGGCAGCATCCGAACAGCTAGGGCTGCATGTAAAGATGGAGGTCACTGCGTGAACGATACGCCGCGATGGTGTGTACTGATTCCATGCCTAAACGAGGAAGCGGCGATCGCTTCGGTCGTGAAATCGGTATTGCAACTTGGCGTGCCGGTGATCGTGATCGACGACGGCTCGGATGACCGCACGCCGGACATTGTCAGCACGCTACCTGTGACTTTGCTTCGACATAAGGAACGGCGCGGCAAGGGCGAGGCGCTGCGCAAAGGATTTCGCGAAGCGTTGCGACAGGGCTTCGATGCGGTCGTCACGATGGATGGCGACGGACAGCATCTGGCCATCGATGTACCGCGCCTGGTCAACGTCGCCAAGCGCTTCCCCGATCACATCGTGATCGGCGCCCGGCTACTGCAGCGCGAACAGCAACCCAAAGCGCGGCGTCGCGCCAATGCGCTCGCGGACTGGGCTATTTCCTGGGCCTGCGCACAACCGGTGGCCGATACACAGAGCGGTCAACGCTGGTATCCGCGCAGCGCGCTGGATTTGGTGGAATTGAACGCAGATAACTTCGTCTTCGAAGCTGCAGTGCTTATCGCTGCCTCGCGCGAAAAAGGTCTCGGCATTATTTCGGTGCCGATCGCATCGCGTTATCAGGGCACGTTTCGCCTAAGTCATTTCAGTCCGGTGCGCGATGTCGTGCGAATCGCCGTGTACATCCTCGGACGCTTGATCCACTACGGCGGCATTCGTGCCAGTTATCGCCATTCGCGCGCCGCACCGTTGGTTGTCGACGATACGTATTCCCGCGCTGCGTAAGCGCGTTACGTGTCCGTGTGCATGACGGCCGTGCGGCCTGATGCCAGCAATCGCGCACACTGCTCGACCTTGAATGTGTATTGCGCGCCACGCTCATCAGCAAACAGGCATTCGGCGTACACGTCCAGACGACCTTGTGAAAGATCAACATATTCGACGGCCAACTGCACGTCGCGCAGGCTGACCAGCCTGCCCGGCCGCACACGCGCTTCGCCGCGCGAAACCGCCAGCAAAGCACCGTGCACAGCGGCTGCTTGCGCACCGTATTCGGCTAAATGCATGGCGTGCAGCCCCGTGTCGTCGCGTAGTGGATGATCATTGCGTCCGTGACGCTCGCCTATGGCGTGGATCGTGGCTGCATTCCAATCGACCACGGCATCGAGCAAGCGCATGGCGCCCGCGTGCGGAATAAGCTCAGCCCAATGGGGCGATGCAAGCATGCTTATGCTTCACGCATGGGGCTGACAGACGTCGGCACCACGTCCACACAATCATCCTGCTGCCAGAAATCGTAGAAGTTGAACCAGTTATAAGGTTCAAGGCGCGCGTAGTGCTCCAACCGCTGCGCATAACGTTGCAGTATGTTGTCGAGCGCTCGAGGACGGTCGTCGCGCGGAATCTCCACACGCTCCGCAAACGTCTCGAAGCTAAGCGCGTAACGTCGACCGCCGCGATATATGCCGAAGCACAGCATCACCGGCACCTGCAGGGTGTTGGCAAGTAGCCACGGGCCGACCGGAAACGGCGCGGGCTCGCCCAGGAAGTCGACACGACGTAGGACTTCACGCGCACGGCCGCGATCGGCCAACAACGCCACCATGCTACCGGCCTTGCAGGCTTCGGCCACAGCCAGCGTGATCGCCGCGCCGCCTTGCGACACATCGATCACGGCCCGGCCGATTTCAGGCGCCAAAGCTTCCAAAAACTCCGTCATTGCCGGTGTTTTTTGTTTGTCGAGCAACACCCGCAACGGCACTTCCGGGCAACGCGCGCTGAGCGCACGCAGCACTTCGAAACTGCCTTGATGCGAACCGATCAGCAGCACGCCGCGTCCTTGGGCAACATAGTCCTGCAACTGCTCCACGCCGTTCACTTCGATCTCGAAATCGCGCTCGCCATGTGCGAGCAAGTAGATGCGGTCGGCCAACGTCACGGCAAAGCAATGCAGGTGCTTGAGCACTTCCCAGGTTGTCGCCGG
>OUNK011150693.1_pt1 | contig 42569 bp, 32 predicted proteins | sample 1755341 | NCBI WGS metagenome assembly OUNK01 (sample SAMEA3914788, study PRJEB12502) | metagenome | biome: forest; material: soil | place: Canada | collected 2011-07-03 | depth 0.1 m | reverse complement strand
ATTCCAGAAAATCTTTCGCTTATCGGTGCCGGTTTTTTCTTGCCGCGCCTCGGCGCACCCGCAATAGGTCACCGCCAGGGGCTTTATCTAAAAAACCCGCACCGACATCAATGAGTTTTTTTGTTTTATCCGTGCGCGAAAGAAATCCGCGCAATCGGCGACGTCACCGTCACGGCGTATGCCGTGTGAGATCTGCACTCGAAGCAGCCTCGCTCCCGCATGGCCAATGCGGCTCGGATAAAATCGTCACGATAACGACAGCTAACCCGGAAACGCACGATCGAGCCACTCAGGGACCGGGATGCCTTTCTCCCGAAGGAACGCCGGATTGAACAATTTCGCCTGATAGCGCGTTCCTGCGTCACTGAGCACGGTAACGATGGTGTGACCCGGGCCCAAGGCTTGCGCGAGGCGAATCGCGCCGGCCAGATTGACGCCGCTTGAGCCACCTACGCACCAGCCTTCCTCGTGCAGAAGCTGGTGTAGTAGTGGCACAGATTCCTGATCCGAAATCGACCAGGCGAGATCGATCGGTGCATCCTGAAAGTTTGCCGTGACGCGACTGGAGCCGATGCCCTCGCTGATTGAACTACCCTCAGCGATCAAATCACCGCAGTTGATGAAATGGGCCAGGGCCGAACCGGTAGGGTCGGAAAGAGCGATCTTCACGCTCGGCTTGCGCGCCTTCAACGCCCGACCGACTCCCGCAAGCGTTCCACCCGTACCAGCCGAACACACGAAGCCGTCGACCTTACCCTCCGTCTGCTCCCATATCTCGGCGGCTGTGGTCGCCTCGTGCCAATCACGATTCGCCGTATTGTCGAATTGATTACCAAACCAGGCGCCACCCGGCGTGGCTTCATTCAAGCTCTCGCTATAGGCCCGCGCGATATGCACGTAATGGCGCGGATCCTTGAAAGGAACCGCCGGCACCAGACGAACGTCGGCGCCAGCCACGCGCAATGCATCGATTTTCTCCCGGCTCTGGGTGTCCGGCATGAAGATGACTGACCGATAGCCCCGGCTTGCCCCAATCAGCGCCAGCCCGATCCCAGTGTTTCCCGCGGTCCCCTCCACGATCGTGCCGCCGGGGCGCAACAATCCCTTTTGCTCGGCATCGAGCACCAGTCCCAAGGCAGTCCGGTCCTTGATGGACCCTCCCGGATTGAGGAATTCGGCCTTGCCCAGCACCTCACAGCCCGTCAGCGCCGACGCGTGGCGAAGGCGAAGCAGCGGGGTATGGCCTACGGCAGCAGAAAGATCGAATTTGACGCTCATGATCAGGATTTTTGCGGCTCAGGATGAAGTCAATGTGAGGGTGCGCCGAGTTAGGTAGCCTGCCATTTATGGCGTCTGCGCGGGCGCATGAGTCATATGGCTATTTCACATAAGTACCGTAATTTAAGTTCTTTTGAGCCGTTTTGACGTTTAGACGTCTATACGTCCGTTGACGGCGAAAAATAGCGTAGGTATAGTTATTTCCACTCATCGAGACCGGCTGAGGGACAGGCCCACAGAAGCCGGGGCAACCTACAGGATCAAATCTGTAACGGTGCCAACTCCTGCGGGACGCTTAGGCGTCAACCGGTAGATGGGATGTCGTCAGTCCATGCGCAAGCATGGTTGGCATGACGGCAACTCTTCGCAGGTTCTCCGCAGGGCGATGCAAACGGAGAAACCTAATGCCTCACCTCGCCAATCCATCCTCAGACGAACGCCATACTGCCGTGGTTGTGCCATTGCACCCGCGTTCTGCGCTCACCGAGCAGCGCAGCAGCCGTCGCTTGATGCTGCAACCCAAGTACGGCAACGACGCCAGCACGGTGAGTGTGCGCTACCAATGGATCGGCGCTGCCGACGCGCCCACTGTGATCGTGCAGGGTGGTATCTCCGCCGATCGTTATGTCGCGCATACCGAGCAGGGCGGTGCGGGTTGGTGGTCGGAGCTGGTTGGAAACGGTCAGGCGATTGACCTGGCTCATTGCCGAGTGCTGAGCATCGAATGGCTTACACCTGCCGACTTTGAAAACAGCCCGCGCGCAGTCTCCAGCGAAGATCAGGCGGACGCATTGGCTGCTTTAGTCGATGCACTTGGCATTGGTCGCGTCGCCGCATTTGTTGGGTCCTCCTACGGTGCGATGACAGCACTCGCGTTTGCTTCGCGTCATCAGGACAAAGTCGAGAAAATCGTGCTGCTTGCAGGTGCGCATCGCGCGCATCCGTTGTCGACGGCGCTGCGCTCGATCCAGCGGCAGATCCTGCGTCTCGGTCAGGAATCAGGGCAGGTTGAGAGTGCGCTTTCTCTAGCGCGTCAGTTGGCCATGACAACCTATCGCGGCAGTGCAGAATTCGCGCGCCGCTTTGCCAGCACGCCCGATTACCGCGAGGGGAGATTTCATTTTCCGGTCGAGGACTATCTGGAACATGCAGGGCAAAGTTTCGTGAAACGCTTTGACCTGGAGCGCTTCCTCGCACTCTCCGAATCGATCGACTTGCACGACATTGCGCCAGAAACAGTCAACGTGCCGGCGACGTTGATTGGCTTTCCATCCGATCGTCTGGTGCCGCTCGCCGATTTGTGCGAACTGCAGCGCCGTCTGCGTGGTGCAGCGACGTTGGAAGTTATCGATTCGCCATACGGCCACGATGCCTTCCTCAAAGAAACTCATCAACTGGCGCCCCTGTTGCGCCAGGTTATTTCGAATCGTTGTGGAGTCTGAATCATGTGCGCAGATGTCGTGAACGAAACCGCAGCCAGCACGCGCGCCGTGCGTGCCGGCATTGAATCGGATACACAACACGGTGCGGTGGTGCCGCCGTTGCACCTGTCCACCAACTACAGTTTCACCGGATTGGGTGGTAAGCGTGCTTATGACTATTCGCGCAGCGGCAATCCGACACGCGATCTGCTTGGCAACGCGCTGGCCGATCTTGAGCAGGGCGCAGGTGCAGTGGTGACTGCAAGCGGCATGGCTGCAGTGGCATTGGCACTGGAATTGGTCCCAGCTGGTTCGACCGTACTAGCTGCGCACGATTGCTACGGCGGCACTTGGAGATTACTAGATGCGTGGGCGAAGAAAGGTCGCTTCGAAGTTCGCTTCGTTGATCTCACCGACAACCACGCTCTTGCTGAGGGTCTCGCCCACAAGCCGTCATTGGTGTGGGTGGAGACTCCTTCCAATCCGTTGCTACGCATCACCGATATTCGTCACGTCGCGCAGGCGGCTCATGCGGTCGGCGCGTTGGTTGTCGTGGACAACACCTTCTTGTCACCGGCTCTGCAGCAACCGTTGACGCTAGGTGCGGATATCGTTGTGCATTCCACCACCAAGTACATCAATGGCCACAGCGACGTAGTCGGCGGCGCCGTGGTTGCGCGCGATACTGCTGTTGCCGAACAGTTGAAGTGGTGGGCTAATTGCAATGGTCTTACCGGCGCACCATTCGATAGCTTCCTCACTTTGCGCGGTTTGCGCACACTAGGTGTGCGTCTGCGTCAGCATCAGGAAAATGCAGAACGCGTTGCGACCCATCTCGACCGTCACGCTGCCGTGCGCAAGGTCTATTACCCCGGTCTTGAGCATCACGTGGGTCATGCGTTGGCGGGGCGCCAGCAGCAAGGTTTTGGCGCCATGCTGAGTTTTGAATTGCAGGGCGACGTGGCACAGATCGAAGCCTTCGTCGACGGTCTGCATTATTTCTCGCTGGCCGAGTCGCTCGGCGGTGTGGAAAGTCTGATCGCACATCCCGCTTCAATGACCCATGCGGCGATGGCTCCCGAGGCACGTCGTGCGGCGGGGATTGCCGATACGTTGTTGCGTCTGTCGATCGGCATTGAAGACGGCGACGATCTGCTGCGTGACCTGGACGCAGCATTGCTGCGCGCGCAGGCCGTCGCAGGGGATGCTACGAAACGCCGGGTGATCGCATGAGTGCGGTCCTGGCCGACGCGCCCGTCCGCCAGCCTGCGCACGCCGCGAAATCCGAGGTCGCTGTGGTGCTGTTGGGTACGGGCGTCGTCGGTGGTGCATTCCTCAAGTTGCTCTGCACGCCGGTGGCCAGTCGGTTACACCTGGTCGGTGCGGCAAACTCACGCAAACAACAGACGGACGTTGCACAGCTTGCTGCGCGCGATCTGCGCGAGCGGCTCAAGCGCGAAGGCAGCGCGCGTGATGACGCCGCGTTGCTGTCGGCGTTGGATGCACATCACGCCGCGCTGAAAGTTGTCATCGATGCGACCGCTTCCACGGATCTCGCCTCACGCCATTCGGAATGGCTGGCTCGTGGCTATCACGTGGTCACGGCGAACAAATCGCTGGCCGGTGGTCAGCTGTCCGGTTGGCGTGCGCTGCAGGCTGCGCGTGCCGCTGGTGGCTGTTACGGCGATGCTGCGACGGTCGGTGCGGGGCTTCCTGTGCTTTCGACGCTGCGTAGGCTCTGCGATTGCGGCGATAGCCTGCTCACGCTCGAAGGTGTGTTTTCCGGCTCGCTCTCTTATCTGTTCAATCAGTATGACGGCAGTCGTCCGTTTTCCGCGTTGCTTCTCGAAGCGCGCAAGCTCGGTTATACGGAGCCCGATCCGCGTGCAGACCTCTCTGGCGAAGATGTCGCGCGCAAGCTGTTGATCCTTGCTCGCAACGCCGGTTTCGCTCTGGGTAGCGATGAAGTGATAGTGGAAAGCCTCGTGCCGGAAAGCCTGCGGGACATCTCCACGGAGGCGTTTCTGGACCGCCTTGAGGAATTGGACGAGCCACTAGCCGCATTGCACGAAGCAGCACGCGCACGGGGCCAGGTGCTACGCTTCCTCGCACGGCTAAATCAACGTGGCCGTGCTCGTGTTGGTCTGACAGAAGTGCCGCTTACGCATCCCGCCGCGCGCTTGTACGGCACTGACAATCAATTTGCGTTGACCACCACGCGTTACCACACCCAGCCGCTGGTGATTCAAGGGCCGGGTGCCGGCCCTGAAGTGACAGCACAGGCGCTGCTTGGCGACGTTCTGGCTCTACGGTAGATCAGCCTCTGCGCGCAAATCGCCATGCGCTGCTTCCAGCGATGGTGTGCACCAGCCCGACTTCACGCCCCACAAATAGAAAACCAGTCCCACGATGGCGACGATGACCAGATCCCAGCCGTAAGGCAGGTAGCCTTTACCGTCGAATTGAGTGCTGCCGGCCCACGAAACGAGTGCGATGGTGGGCAAGTACAGAACCAGCCACCACGCACCTTTCATTTGTCGCGCGAAATCGTGCCAGCCCGACTTGGCCTGGTAATAGAGATAAACCGGCAGTGCGACGACCATCAGCAAGATGATTTCGCCGGTCAGCGGCCAACGGGCCCAGTAAAGCAATTCCGTGGCGAAGATAAAGGCCACAGCCGCCAGAATCGGCAGACCTGCAATACGCAGCGGGCGATGAATATCCGGCGCAGTACGACGCAGCGATGTCGCACTAATTGGGCCGGTGAGATACGAAATGATCGTCGCGACCGAGATCACCGCCGCCAGCGTGCCCCAGCCGCGGAAGAAGAACAGGAACACGAACGACACGGCGAGGTTGAACCACATCGCCGCACGCGGAACGCCATACACCGGATGCACTTTGCCGAACGCTTGCGGCATGGTGCCGTTGCGCTGCATGCCATACAGCATGCGTGCAGTCGTCGCGGTATAGGTCATGCCCGTACCACTGGGGCTGATGAATGCATCCACGTACAGCAGCATCGCCAACCAATGCAGATTCACGATGATGGCCAGCTCGGCGAACGGCGAACGGAAATCGATGCCGTGCCAGCCGGCTTTTGCGAGCAGATCCGGCGGCACCGCGCCGATGTAGGCCACCTGCAGGATCAAATAAATGATGGTGGCCAACGCGATCGAGCCGAGTACGGCGAAGGGAATACTACGCCCCGGATTGCGCGCTTCGCCCGCCAAATTCACCGGACTCTGGAAACCGTTGTAGCTGAAGACAATGCCCGCGGTTGCGACGGCCGTCAGTACCGCGGCGAAGTCGAGGGCATGCGAATTGCCATGTACGCCCACCGAGAAATTTTCGCGGTGAAAGCCGCTGGCGATCAAGGCGAATCCCGTCGCGGCCGGCACCACCAACTTGAACATGGTGATCGCGCTGTTGGAGTGCGCGAAGAGCTTCACGCTCCAGAAATTGAGCAGGAAATAAATGATGACCAGCACGGCTGCGATGCCCAGGCCTGGCACTGCCAGTTCACCGTGACCGTCGGGCATGTGTATGTACAGGTCATGTGCCCACTGCCACGGCCAAGATGCCATGTATTGCACCGAAGCCTCTGCCTCCACTGGAATTACCGACACGATGCCGATCCAGTTGGCCCATGCGCCGATGAAACCGACCAACGATCCGTGCGAGTAATGGCTGTAGCGCACCATGCCGCCGGATTCGGGAAACATCGCACCCAGTTCGGAATACGTGAGCGCGATGGTAGTGATGATCGCCGCGCCAAGAATCCAGGCCCATATGGCCCCAGGTCCGGCCAGGCCAGCCGCGCGCCAGGCGCCGAACAGCCAGCCGGAACCGATGATCGAACCCAGGCCGGTCATCATCAGCGCGATAGGGCCGACGTCACGACGAATGGAATTGGAAGAAGACATGCAAATTCCCTGAAACGAAACGGGTGGCCGCTTTGAGCGGCGCAAGCGGGCGATGATGACAGACGGGCGCAGGTGGTGTCAGCCCGTCGGTCCGAGCGGCCGAGCGTAGGTGCCGTCCGTGGCGGCAGCCCTACAAATGAGTTGCAGCCTATATATCGCTTCATCCAGAATAAGAGATATATAGTTGGCAAAACCGCCGCCAAGGACCCTAGCAATGCCGGCCATCAGCTTCGAATTCTTCCCCCCAAAAACCGACGAACAGCGCGCCCAGCTCGACCGGACCGCGAAAGAGCTCAAAGCCCTCAAGCCCGAATATGTCTCGGTAACCTTTGGCGCGGGCGGTTCCACCCTTAGCTATACCGGCGACACCGTGGCGCGTCTGCATCAGCAGCATGGGCTGGACGTGGCGCCGCATCTGTCGTGCATGGGTGGCACACGCGCTGAAATCGCGGCGCTGCTCGATAGCTACCGCGCCGCCGGTTATCGCCGCATCGTGGCGCTGCGCGGTGACCTCCCCTCGGGTATGGCCACGCCGGGCGACTTCCGTTACGCCGCTGAGTTGGTTCGATTCATTCGTGAGCACAGCGGCGATCATTTCCATATCGAAGTGGCGGCTTATCCGGAGATGCATCCGCAGGCCGAAGACGTCCACGCTGACCTGCGACATTTCAAGGCAAAAGTGGATGCCGGTGCGGATGGGGCGATCACCCAGTACTTCTTCAACGCAGATGCGTATTTCCGTTTCGTCGACGACGTGCGCAAGCTGGGCGTGAGCGTGCCGGTGGTGCCCGGCATCATGCCGATCTCCAACTACGCCCAGCTCAAGCGTTTTTCCGATGCATGTGGCGCAGAGGTGCCGCGCTGGATTGCCAAGCGCATGCAGGCTTATTACGACGATGTCGATGCGATTCGCGCGATGGGCGCCGAAGTAGTGGCGCAGCTATGCCAGCGCCTGCTCGACGGTGGAGCACCCGGTCTGCACTTCTACACGCTGAATCGCGCGAAAGCGACGCGCGCGGTGCTTGATCAACTGCGCTGATACGTAGCGGGCATCGGGCTATGCTTGCCCGATGCGTCTCTTGGCGATCCTGCTGTTGTTTCTGCTGCCGTTCGGCGCTGTGTCGGCGCAGGGCGACATCCATCGTTGCGTGGGTGCTAACGGCATCCCGGTGTTCACCGATCGTGTTTGTTCGGACATCAACGCCACGCCGGTCATGCCGCCGGCGTCCGCATCCACGGTGGCCGTGCAGGCAAATCCTTCGCAACCGTTGCCAGTACTTTGCGCCACGGATATAGCCCAGCTGAAACAGGCCGTGGTCGATGCCTTTGCGGTGCGCAATTCCAACCGTCTTGCCGGGCTGATGCTTTGGGACGGTGACGGACAAGAGACGGTGGTAGCGGATATCCGGGGATTTAATCGGTTGATGGCTCATCCGCTGATCGGTGTAAGCGCAGGGTCGTCGTCCGCAGCCGCCGCGGGGCAGAGCGCGGACCCTCCCGCGCAGGCGATGTCAGCGCCGCCCAGCCCAAGTCCAACACCGGGCGCGACGTTATCCGTGCAAACCGAGGCTGACGACGGCAGCGGCGCTACGCAGGGGACCCATTTCGACATCGTGCATCACGACGGCTGCCTGTGGTTGCACCCCCGGGACTGAGTGTTTTCAGGCAGTTGAGGCGCCCAAGCGGTATCATGGGCGGTCCCCAACGGAGAACTCCCCATGGCCCAGCAGTACCCCGAATGGATCTGGCAGAACGGCGTGATCAAGCCGTGGAAGGATGCCACCGCACATGTGATGTCGCATGCCTTGCACTACGGTTCGTCAGTGTTCGAGGGGATACGCAGCTATGCCACGCCGGAAGGCGCGGCGATTTTTCGTCTGACCGATCACCTTAAGCGTCTGTACCAGTCGGCCAAGATCTACGACATGGTGCTGCCGTATTCACAGGACGACCTGGCCAAGGCCTGCCGCGATGTCATTCGCAAGAATGGTTTCAGCGCTGCCTATCTGCGCCCCGTGGCGTACCGCGGTCTCGGCGGTTTCGGTCTTTCCGCGGAAACGCCGATCGACGTGGCCGTGGCGACGTGGCCGATGGGTCCGTATCTCGGGCCGGAGGCGTTGGAAGTGGGCATCACCGCCTGCGTGTCCAGCTGGCAGCGCTTTGCGCCGAACACGATTCCTGCGGGCGCGAAGGCCGGTGGCAATTATCTTTCGGGCCAGTTGATCGCACGCGAAGCGCGTCGCCTTGGTTTCGGTGAAGGCATCGCGTTGGCCTCCAGCGGCTTGCTGAGCGAAGGTGCAGGCGAAAACCTGTTCCTGGTTTTCGACGGCGTGCTGCACACCACGCCTGCCAGTGCATCGATCTTGGCGGGCATTACGCGCGATACGTTGAAAGTGTTGGCGCGCGAAGACGGCATCGATGTGGTCGAGCGCGATATCCCTCGCGAATACTTGTATCTGGCCGACGAAATTCTGATGTGTGGCACAGCTGCGGAGATCACACCGATCCGCGAGATCGACGGCAAGCAGATTGGTAGCGGCAAAGCTGGGCGTGTCACGCGTCGCTTGCAGCAGTTGTACTTCGGCTTGTTCGACGGCAAGACCCAAGACAAATGGGGCTGGCTGGAACCGGTCTGAGCGACGGTTGCAACGCAAACGAAAAAGGGCGCTTTCGCGCCCTTTTTCTTTGGTCTTTTACGTCCCCTCCCCGAAAGGAGAGAATGTAAAGCAGATCAATAACGATAGTGATCCGGCTTGTACGGACCTTCCACCGGCACGCCGATATACGCGGCCTGCTCTGGCGTGAGCTTGGTCAGCTTCACACCGATCTGTTCCAGATGCAGACGCGCTACTTCCTCGTCCAGCTTCTTGGGCAGACGGTAGACCGTCTTCTCATACGTATCTTTGTTCGCCCATAGGTCCAGCTGCGCCAGCGTCTGGTTGGAGAAGCTGTTGGACATCACGAAAGCCGGGTGCCCGTGTGCGCAACCAAGGTTCACCAAGCGACCTTCGGCCAGCATATAGATGCTGTGATTGCTCTTGGCGAAGGTGTAACGATCCACCTGCGGCTTGATGTTTTCGCGCGTGACATCCTTGGCGCCGTTGAGGCGATCCATCTGGATCTCGTTATCGAAGTGACCGATGTTGCACACCAGCGCGTTGTTCTTCATCGCCGCCATGTGCTCCAGCGTGATGATGTCCTTGTTGCCGGTGGTGGTGACGTAGATGTCGGCGGTGCCGAGCGTTTCTTCGATCGTGGTGACCTGGAAACCTTCCATCGCAGCCTGCAGGGCGTTGATCGGATCGATCTCGGTGACGATCACTCGTGCGCCGAAGCCCTTCAGCGAATGCGCGCAGCCCTTGCCCACGTCGCCATAACCGCAGACCACGGCGACCTTGCCGGCCACCATCAAATCGGTAGCGCGCTTGATGCCGTCGGCGAGCGATTCACGGCAACCGTACAGGTTGTCGAACTTGCTCTTGGTGACCGAGTCGTTGACGTTGATGGCCGGCACCAGCAGCTTGCCGGCTTCCATCATCTGATACAGACGATGCACGCCGGTGGTGGTCTCCTCGGAAACGCCCTTCCAATCGGCGGCGACTTTCTTCCAGAAACCGGGGCGCTCCTTCGCGGTGCGCTTGAGCAGATCTTTGATGACTTGTTCTTCGTGATTGCCGCTAGGCGTGTTGACCCAGTTGTCGCCATTTTCCATGTCGACGCCCTTGTGGATCAGCAGCGTTGCATCGCCACCGTCGTCGACGATCAGCTCCGGACCTTTCATGCCGGGATGCGTGAGCATGTCCAGCGTGCAGTCCCAGTATTCTTCCAATGTCTCGCCCTTCCACGCGAACACCGGTATGCCGGCGGCGGCGATGGCTGCAGCGCAGTCGTCCTGCGTCGAGAAGATGTTGCACGAAGCCCAACGCACCGATGCGCCGAGCGTGCTCAGCGTCTCGATCAGCACAGCGGTTTCTTTGGTCATATGCAGCGAACCGGACAAGCGGACGCCCTTCAGTGGCTTGGCTTGCGCGTAGCGTGCGCGGATCTGCATCAGGCCGGGCATTTCTTCTTCGGCCATGCGGATGCGGCGGCGACCCAGATCGGCCAGCGAGATATCGCGGACTTTGTAGTCGTGCACAGTGGAGTCTTGAGTGACAGCATTCATTGAGGGATGTCTCCGAGTCTCATTGGGGAAACCCGGCCTGGTGGCCGGATCGACGCGAGAACTTCGCATCATGAGCGCCGTTGCAGTCGAAGCATCCACCGAGCCTGGCCGTCCTACTCACGGTCGCAGCGCCCCTCGGCGGGAAGGTTCCCATTTTAGCCATAGATGGCGCCTTATGACGACTTGGAACGGGCACGATCGTTCAAATTCGGTAGGCTAGGGGGTTCATCACCGGAGGCCCCATGGAAGCTAGTCGCGATCCTGAATTTCTGCCCCATGACGGCCCCCTGCGTGAGGATGTGCACCGCCTGGGTGCAATGGTAGGGCGCATGCTGGCTGAACAGGGCGGCGAGAGCTTCTATCAGCGCGTCGAGCAGGTGCGCACCGCCTCCATTCGCCGTCGCCGCGAAGGGAGTGCGGTGGACGATCTGGCCGAATCGCTGGCGGGCCTGGATGCCGAGGTCGCCGAATCGCTGGCGCGCGCCTTCGCTGCGTACTTCCAGGCGGTGAACACTGCCGAACGCGTGCATCGCATCCGCCGCCGCCGCGACTACCAACGTGAAGGTGGTGCGCCGCAGCCGGAATCCTTGCTCGATGTTCTTCAGAAGTTAAAAGATCAGGGCGTCGGCGCCGACGAATTGCTCGAATGGCTGTACAAGCTCAAAGTCGAGCCAGTCTTCACCGCGCATCCCACCGAAGCCATTCGCCGTTCGCTGCTTGAAAAAGAACAAGCGATCGTGCGCGCGCTGGTCGATAACTTCGATCCCACGCGCACGCCGCAAGAGCGCAAGGAAGACGACGACCGCATCTTCATGGCCTTGTCCGCCGGCTGGCAGACCGCCGAAGCATCGCCGATTCGTCCTAGCGTGCAAGATGAACATCATCACGTCGGTTTCTACCTTGCCAATCCGATTTACCGCATCGTGCCGGCGTTCTACGAAGTGCTCGCGGATGCCTTGCAGACGGTCTATGGCGTAGCCGTTCCGCTGCCGCGCTTGCTCAGTTTCGCCACGTGGGTCGGTGGCGATATGGATGGCAACCCGAATGTGGGTGCCGACACCATCGGTAATAGTCTGGCGACACAGCGCGCGCATGTCCTCGAGCATTACATTGCCGATGTCGATGGGCTGGCGCGGATGCTCAGCCAAACGGACGATCGCGTCGACTTCGAACCTTCCTTGCTGCAACGTCTTGCCACCTATCGCGAACAATTCCCGCGCGCAGCGGCCACCATTCGTCCGCGACATGCGGACATGCCTTATCGTTGCTTGTTGACCTTGATCCGTGCGCGGCTGGAAGCGACGCTCGAAGAAGGTCACGACGAAGGCTACGCCTCAGCCGAAGAGTTGCTCGACGATCTGCTGCTGATCGTGCATGGCCTGATCGATCATCGTGGATTGAATGCCGGCGCCTACGCGGTGCGTCGCTTGGTCTGGCGCGTGCGTACGTTCGGTTTTCATCTGGCGCGGCTGGATGTTCGACAAGATTCACGCGTACACGACGACGCGCTGGCCGCGTTGTTGGGGGACGAGGATTGGACGCAGCGAGCACCGGCAGAGCGCATTGCGAAACTGCGGCCTTACGCCAGCGGCGAGCAGACATTGGCGAAAGTCGACGATGCCCAAGCCGAATCGCTGCGTGCCGTCTTCGCGACGCTTCACGCATCGCGTGGCCATTACGGCGTAGACGCCATCGGCCTGTACATCATCAGCATGGCGCGTTCGGCGGCCGATGTGCTGGCGGTGCTCGCATTGGCAAGGCATGGCGAATTCTTCGAGTCTTCGTCGGAAGGCGACGAGCGCAAAACCAATGTGCCTCTGGACATCGCGCCGTTGTTCGAAACCGTCGACGATCTGAAAAACGCACCAGACACCTTGCGCGCGCTTTTGGATGACCCTGTTTATCGCGCACACCTGCGCGCACGCGGCGACCGTCAATGGGTGATGCTGGGCTATTCCGATAGTGGCAAAGATGGCGGCACGCTCGCATCGCGCTGGGGCTTGCAGCGTGCCCAGGTTGAATTGTTGGACGTGGCACAGCAAGCTGGGATTCGCCTGGCGTTCTTTCATGGTCGTGGTGGTTCGGCCAGTCGTGGCGGCGCACGCATCACGCCGGCACTGATGTCCTCGCCGCGCGGTTCGGTGGCTGGCGTGTTGCGCGTCACCGAGCAGGGCGAAGTGATTCATCGCAAATATGGCATCCGTGCGCTGGCGCTGCGTAACCTGGAGCAAACCGTCGGGGCGGTGCTGCGCGCTAGCTTGCGTCCACGCGCGGACGAGCCGCACGAAGCGCAGTGGCGCGAATACATGACTGCACTCGCAGCTGACAGCCGTCGCGCCTACCGCGAACTTGTCGATCGCGAAGGCTTCGTCGATTATTTCCGTGCCGCCACACCGATCGATGTGATCGAGCAGATGGCACTTGGTTCGCGTCCATCACGTCGCCGCAGCATGCGCGGCGTGGAGGATCTGCGCGCGATTCCCTGGGTTTTCGCCTGGACGCAATGCCGCTCCATCATCACCGGTTGGTACGGCCTCGGCACGGCGCTGGAGCGGGCCGTCGATGTGCACGGTGAGAAAGTGCTCGCGCAGATGGCAAGCGAATGGCCGTTCTTCACTAACATGCTCGATGACGTGGAGATGGTGCTAGCCAAGTGCGATCTCGATATCGCCGAAGCCTTCTCGAAACTCGCCGGTCCATTGCATGAAAGCTTCTTCGCCATGATTCGCGGCGAGTTCGAGCGCACCAGTCACTGGTTGCTGCGCCTGAAGGGAAGCCAGGAGCTGCTGCGCGATGATCCTCGCCTGGCTTTGTCGATCCGCCTGCGCAACCCTTACGTCGATCCGATGAGCCTGCTGCAAGTCGATTTGCTGCAACGCTGGCGCGCGACTGATCGCAAGGACGACGATCTGCTGCGCGCGCTGGTCGCGTGCGTCAATGGTGTTGCGCAGGGCTTGCAGAATACGGGCTGACGCTTATCCGTCCAGTTCCGACCAGCGGGCATAGGCGCTGTCTAACTCGGCCTGCAGAGCGGCCAGCGCCTCATTCGCTTTCACGATGCTTGCGTTGTCTTGCTGGAAAAAAGCCGGATCGTTCATCGCAATGCTGCGGGCGGCGATATCCGCTTCCAGTTTTTCGATGCGTGCGGGCAGTTGCTCCAATTCGCGCGCATCTTTGTAGCTGAGTTTGCGTTTCGGCTTCTCGACGACTGCCGCTTGCGCGGACGCCGTGGCTTTGACGGTTTCGGTTCCAGCAGTGGCGCTCTCTGTGGAGCGACGTGCGTTGGATTTCTGTCGCAACCAGTCGCTATAACCACCCACGTATTCGCCGACCTGGCCATCGCCTTCCAGCACAAGCGTGCTGGATACGACGTTGTCGAGAAATTCGCGATCGTGCGACACCAGCAGCAGCGTGCCCTTGTATTCGGTCAACAGTTCTTCCAGCAGCTCCAGCGTCTCGACGTCAAGGTCGTTGGTGGGTTCGTCCATCACCAGCAGGTTGGAAGGCTGCGCGAATAGCTTGGCGAGCAGCAGGCGATTGCGCTCGCCGCCTGAAAGCCGGGTGATCGGCGCGCGTGCACGTTCGGGCGAGAACAGGAAATCCTGCAGGTAGCCGATGATATGTTTGCGTTGGCCGTTGAGTTCGATGTACTCGCGGCCCTCGGCCACGTTGTCCAACGCGTTCAGTGAGTCGTTGAGCTGGGTGCGATGCTGGTCGAAATACGCAATCTGCAAACCGGTGCCAAGCGTGACGTCGCCGCGTTGCGGCTTCAATTCGCCGAGCAGGATTTTTAGCAGCGTGCTCTTGCCGGCACCATTCGGGCCGACGATGCCGACACGATCGCCGCGCATGATGGTGGTGGTGAGATCGTCGATCAGCACTCGGCCGTTATACGCCTGATGTACGTGTTCGACGTCGATCACCTTCTTGCCTGATGCCTTGGCATCGGCCAACGCCATCCTTGCATTGCCGCCCAGCTCGCGCCGTTCGGCACGTTCGCGGCGTAGCGCTTTCAGTGCGCGCACACGACCTTCGTTGCGCGTGCGACGGGCTTTGATGCCTTGCCTGATCCAAACTTCTTCTTGCGCGAGTTTTTTATCGAACAGCGCGTTGGCCTGCGCTTCGGCGTGCAAGCGTTCTTCGCGGCGACGCAAATAATTGTCGTAGTCGCCCGGCCAGTCGGTGAGCTGACCACGATCGATTTCCACAATGCGCGTGGCGAGCGCGCGCAGAAAGCTTCGATCATGCGTGACGAACACGATGCTGCCGGCAAACTGTTTGAGGAAGCTTTCGAGCCAGCCGATGGCTTCGATATCCAGATGGTTGGTGGGCTCGTCGAGCAACAACACATCCGGTTTGCGCACTAAGGCCTGCGCCAGCAGCACGCGACGCTTCATGCCACCGGATAGCGCAGCGAAGTCGGTGTCAGCCGGCAATTCCAGCTTGGTCAGCACTTCGGTGACGCGGCGATCCAGATCCCAGCCATGTTGTGCTTCGATCTGATGTTGCACGTCGCCCAGCGCATCGAAATCGCCTTCGGCAATCAGATGGTGATAGCGCGCCAGCAGATGACCAAGATCGCCCAAGCCATCGGCGACGACATCGAACACGCTGCCGGCGGTGCTCTGCGGCACCTCCTGTGCCATGCGCGCGACGACCACGCCGTTCTGCACGCGGACTTCGCCGTCGTCGGCATGCAGCTCGCCGGCGATCAGTTTCATCAGGGTGGATTTGCCTTCGCCGTTGCGACCGACGATGCACACGCGCTCGTTCGATTCGATCGAAAGATCGACATGTTCGAGCAGGAGGGGGCCGCCGATACTGAAGTCGACGCGCTGAAGTTGGATCAGGGACATGTGCGTATTCTAGGTGATGGGGCGAGGCATTCGGTGCGCTCGCGCGGTGAGGTGCATTGGCGTGGGTTGCCGATGCGCGATTTTCCGCCAATTTTGGTTACACTGGCCTCGTGCTCAGCCTGATGTGCGGCGAAGGAAATCCCGTCAGCGAGCGCGCATTGCGTCACATCCAACCCTGGAACAAACCCTCAAGCTGGAGCGGGCGGCGCCGATAGGTTTAGGTGTGGCCAGAGGGGGAGGGGCGGTTGCGTCATCCGTGAGCAAGCCTGATTTGTCTCATATCATAATTGGTCAAAAATAACATAGACTTAGTCAGGTTAATTGAAGTATTGTCTAGCCGCGGCCGGGGAGCCCCAGCGTCGCGTAACGCATCGTAGTGCTGTACCGGCGTGAGGAGTCCACTTTGGCCATCAAGTCCATCAAGCGGGGAAGGGTCTTTACCCAGCTACTGGGCTTGCTTGCGGCCGTGGTGCTGAGTGGCCTCGTGGGCGTTGCCCATGCCGGCTATGCAGCCATTGTGGTGGACCCGGCGACCGGTCAGGTGATCACCCAGGTCAACCCGGACGAACTCAACCATCCGGCCTCTCTGGCCAAGATGATGACGCTGTACATCACCTTCCAGCAGCTGCAAAGCGGCAAATTGAAGCTCGATCAATCGCTACCGGTCTCGGCCTGGGCTGCCTCCAAGGCGCCGACCAAGCTGGGCTTGCGTGCGGGTGAGCAGATCTCCGTGCTCGATTGCATCCTCGGCATGATCACCAAGTCGGCCAACGATGCCGCCACCGTGACGGCCGAGCAAATGGGTGGCTCGGAGGATAACTTCGTCACCATGATGGACGCCCAGGCCGTCCGCCTCGGCATGAGCCACACCCATTTCGCCAACGCCACGGGGCTCCCGGGCGACGACGAAACCACGGCGCGCGACATGGTCACGCTGGCTATGGCGCTGTATCACGATTTTCCGCAGTACACCGAATATTTCGCCACCAAGGAATTCGTATTCCATGGTCGCCTCGTGCGCGGGCACAACAATTTGATGAACCACTACCCAGGCATGGATGGTCTGAAAACCGGCTTCACCAATGCTTCGGGCTTCAATCTTGCCTCCACGGCGGTGCGCGATGGCCATCGTATTTTCGGTGTGGTCATGGGCGGTCGCACCGCGTCGGTTCGCGATCGCCTGATGGCGCGCTTGCTGGACGACGGTTTCGATAACCACGCCACGCCTGCCGTGCTGGTCGCGCAGGCCGGTATCAATGAAAGCCCGGGCACCGCGCGGCGCCTGCTGGCGGCGTTGTCGCCGATCTCCAGTGCCGATGCAGAAACCCTGCCGGCACCTGCTCCGCGCTGCCGTCATTGCCGCAAGCGTCGGGCGCCGGTGGCACACAAAACCTGCACTGTGCATAAGAAAGGGTCCGCGGCTGCGTCTTGCCCAGTGGTGGCAAAGCGCCGTTCCCACGAAGAAGAGTAAGTCGCTTCGTTTGTCCCCTGCATAAAAAACGGGCCGCTGATGCGGCCCGTTTTTTTGATCACGCTAGTTGCGAGTGCGGCTTACTTCAGCTTCGCATCCGCACGCAGCGCGTCGGCCTTGTCGGTCTTCTCCCAGGAGAACGCCGTGTAGGTCTTGCCGTCCGCGCCCTTCACTTCATACGGGGTGCGGCCGAAATGGCCGTAGCTGGCGGTCTGCTGGTACATCGGATGGATCAGGTCCAGCATCTTGATGATGCCGTACGGACGCAGGTCGAAATGCTTGCGGATCAGCTTCTCGATCTTGTCGTCGCTGATCTTGCCGGTGCCGAACGTGGTCACCGAGATCGAGGTCGGCTCGGCCACGCCGATGGCGTAGCTCACCTGCACCTCGCAGCGGTCGGCTATGCCGGCGGCCACGATGTTCTTGGCGACATAACGCGCGGCGTAAGCGGCCGAGCGATCCACTTTCGACGGATCCTTGCCCGAGAACGCACCGCCACCATGGCGAGCCCAGCCGCCGTAGGTGTCGACGATGATCTTGCGGCCGGTCAGGCCGCAGTCGCCCACCGGGCCGCCGATCACGAACTTGCCGGTCGGGTTGATGTGGAACTTGGTGCCCTTGTGCAGCAGCTTGGACGGCAGCACGGGCTTCAAGATGTGCTCGCGCACGGCTTCGACCAGATCTTTCTGCTTGATGTCCGGATCGTGCTGGGTGGAAAGCACCACGGCGTCGATCGCGGTCGCCACGCCATTCTCATAGCGCAGGGTGACCTGGCTCTTGGCGTCCGGGCGCAGCCACGGCAGCGGCGACTTCTTCGCCTTGCGCACCTTGGCCTGCTGCTCCACCAGACGGTGCGAGTAGTAGATCGCCGCCGGCATGAAATCCTTGGTTTCGTTCGTGGCGTAGCCGAACATCAGGCCCTGGTCGCCAGCGCCCTGTTCTTCCGGCTTCTTGCGGTCCACGCCCTGGTTGATGTCCGGCGACTGCTTGCCGATCAGGTTCAGCACGCCGCAGGTCTCGCCGTCGAAGCCGACGTCGGACGAGTTGTAGCCAATATCGACGATGACCTTACGGGTCAGCGCTTCCAGGTCGATCCAGGCGCTGGTGGTGACTTCGCCGGCGACAATCGCCACGCCGGTCTTCACCATGGTTTCGCACGCCACACGCGCCCGCGCATCCTGCGCAAGGATCGCGTCGAGGACGGCGTCGGAAATCTGGTCAGCGACTTTGTCCGGATGGCCTTCGGAGACCGATTCGGAGGTGAAGAGGTAATTGCTCATCGTGGCTTATATCCTTCTTTACGGATAAAGAGATGGAAGAGGGGAACTACGCATGATACATGCACTAGCCCCGGATTTCACCGCCAAGTCTGGCATATCCATGTGACGGTGAGGTCGGATTCAGCTCTGGAATCTGGGGGCGTCAGCCGGGTCGGGCAATGCCCGGCCCGGCTGGATTCCGCGAAGCCGTAAGGCCTCAGGCCAGCGTCCGCCGAACCGCCTTGGCCGCCCCCACCATCGCGACGAGGGCCGGCTCCGTTTCTGCCCAGCCGCGCGTCTTCAAGCCGCAGTCCGGATTGACCCACAGCTGGCCCGGATCGAGCACCACCAGCGCGCGCTCGAGCAGATTCACCATCTCCTCGTGTGACGGCACACGCGGCGAGTGGATGTCGTACACGCCAGGGCCGATGCTGCCTGGATAGCTGAAGGCTTCGAACGCCTGCAGCAATTCCATGCGCGATCGACTGCTTTCGATTGAGATCACGTCCGCATCGAGTGCGGCGACGGCTTCGATGATGTCGTTGAACTCGCTGTAGCACATGTGCGTGTGAATCTGCGTGGCATCGCTGGTGCCACCCGCCGTGATGCGAAAGCAACGCACAGCCCAGTCGAGATACGCGGCATGTTCCGTGCGACGAAGGGGCAGGCCTTCGCGCACTGCCGGTTCGTCGATCTGAATGACGCGGATGCCCGCCGCTTGCAGGTCGTGCACTTCATCGCGCAAGGCGAGGGCGAGTTGCAGGCATACCTGTTCGCGCGATAAGTCATCGCGCACGAACGACCACTGCAACACGGTCACCGGCCCGGTCAGCATGCCTTTTACCGGCTTGTGGGTGAGCGATTGCGCATAGCGCGACCAACGCACCGTCATCGGCGCGGGTCGCGCGACGTCGCCCCAAATGATCGGCGGCTTCACGCAGCGCGAGCCGTAGCTCTGCACCCAGCCATGACGCGTGAACGCGAAGCCGTCGAGCTGCTCGCCGAAGTATTCCACCATGTCGTTGCGTTCGGGCTCGCCATGCACCAACACGTCCAGGCCGATCGATTCCTGAAAGCGGATGACGCGCTCGATTTCTTCTCGTAGAACGATCTCGTAGGCGTCGCTGTCGATGCGTCCAGCACGGTGATCGGCACGGGCACGGCGTAGCGATTCGGTTTGTGGGAACGAGCCGATGGTGGTGGTCGGTAAGGGTGGCAGCGCCAATGCGTCGGCCTGCACGCGGAGTCGATGCGCGAGGTTGGATCGACGCAGTGTGGCTTGAGGGCTCAATGCATGCATGCGAGCGCGGACATCGGGCCTTTGCACGCCGGATGCGTGCCGACGTTCGATGCAATACAAGGCTTGCTTGTCTAAGGCCTGCGTCGCATCGATGTCGCCGTTTAGCGCATTGGCGTAAAGACTAAGTTCTTCCAGTTTCTGCTTGGCGAAAGCCAGTCCGTTGCGCAACTCGCTCGGCAACGCGGATTCATCGGCCGCGTCGATTGGCACGTGCAGCAGCGAGCATGACGGAGCCAACCAAAATGTATCGCTACGGCGTCGCGCCGCAATCTTCGCCAGCAGTGGTCGCACCTGCATCGGATCGCTGCGCCAGATGTTGCGGCCGTCGATCACGCCGACACTCAACACCACATGTTCGGGGAGCGCCGACAACACGGCATCGAGTTGCTCCGGTGCGCGTACCAGATCGACATGCAAACCATCGATTGGCAACGCCGCCACCAGCGAAAGATTGTCGCCAACGCTACCGAAGTAGGTCGTCAAAAGGCGACGCGGCGACGGGCCGATGGCGAGCGCCGTATAAGCCGTCACGTAGGCATGCCGTGTCGCGGCGTCCAGATCCTGGACCAGGCAAGGTTCGTCCAGTTGCACCCACGGCACGCCTGCTTGCGCCAATTGTTCCAGCAGCGCCACATATGCCGGTAGCAACGCATCGAGCAAAGTCAGTGCGTCGCTGCCGTCAACGGTTTTGGCTAGACGCAGGAAAGATACCGGACCAAGCAGCACCGGACGTGCATCCAGATTGAGCGCCTGCGCTTCCAGCCATTCGGCAAGCGGCTTGTTATCGGTGAGCTGAAAGCGCTGACCGGCGTGCAACTCCGGTACCAGATAGTGGTAGTTGGTATCGAACCACTTGGTCATCTCCAGCGCATGCAAGTCGCGGTTGCCGCGAGCCATCGCGAAATAGCCGGCCAAGGGATCGCTGCGCAGCAACGGGCGGTAACGCTCAGGCACCGCGTCAAACAGCAGCGCGGTATCGAACACGTGGTCGTAGAGAGAGAAGTCGTTAACGACCACCGTATCGATACCTGCTGCCTTAGCTTGTCGCCAATGTCGCTGTCGCAGTTCGCGTGCCGTGTCGAGCAAGGGCGCGACGTGGCCGTCGCGCCAATAGGTTTCCAGTGCGCGTTTCAACTCGCGGCGTTGGCCGATGCGTGGAAAGCCCAGATAGGTCGTGCGTGTCATGTGTATTCCTCTTGCCATGGATAGCGAAAGAGGAACGAAGGGCGGCGCGCCGCCAGTGAGGGCCGGTGGCGTGAACCGTCGACCTTCGCCCCCGCGGGCGAACCGGTTTCACCACGGGCACACGACGCCACCACATAGAAGCGGTGCGCGCCAGGCTCCCCCGCGGGATACCAGGTCGGTCGAGCCGACGCGCGTAAGCGGTCGACCCGGCTGGGGCAGGTCTTCGGGCTCGTGGACTCAACGCCATGGGCGTTGCCTACTGTCCGTCGCTTCCCGGGCTGATGGCCCAGTGCCAATGACGGAGGTCGTTTCCACATACCGCTGCGGGGCAGCGCCGGATTCCCACCGGCTTCCCTTTTAATTTCATCTCTTCATTCGCATGAAAAGATAAAAACCTTCAGCGCGGAGGAAATTAGCCTTCTGGACGCGCCAAGTCAATGCGATGCGATGGCATTGGCGGAAGGATGTGCCTGGATAAAATCCAAGGTGTCGGCCAGCGTAGGCGCATCGCCATGCAGCGGCCGGAAGAGTGCAAACGCCAGCGCAATGTGGCCCACGCCGGGGTAAAGCTTTAGCGTGACCGGCTCGTGCTGCGCTTGAAGTGCATGGGTGAGAGATATCGCATTGGAAGGGTCGACCTCGTGATCGGCCGTGCCTTGCAGCAGCAACATGGGCGGTTCTTCACCGTGCACGAAGCGCACGGGCTGCGCACGTGCCTGCGATGCGGGATCGCGGCCGAACATGCCCAACATGTCCTTATCGGATGGATCGATTGGCATGAAGTCGTAGCACCCGGCCAAGCCGATAAAGCCCGCTAGATCCTTTGGACGCAAATCATAAGGCGCCAGCCACGATGGATCGGTCGCCAGCAATGCGCCAATCTGCCCACCAGCGGAATGTCCCATCAAAAACAGATCGTTTGGATTGCCGCCGAACTGGCTCGCATGCTCGTGCGCCCATGCCACGGCGCGCGCAGCTTCCTGCATAAAGCCGTCCATCTTCACGTGCGGGTATTTGCGGTAATCGGGAATCACCACCATCACCCCATGCGAAGCCAGCGCGGTGCCGACGAAGCGATACCAGGCGCGCTCGCCACGTACCCAACTGCCGCCGTAGAAAAACACCACGACGGGCGCGTGATCGATAGCCGCCGGGCGATAGACATCCAGTTTCAATTGATGCTGTGCGTCGAACACGATGCCCTGCTGTGTGTCGATACCAGCGCGGCGATCTGTAGCGTTCAGTCCCGCGAACAAGCTTGCCTCGCAGCCGCTGAGCAGCAATGCGAAAACCACCACGGCAATGCCAGGCCAAAGGTGGTGGTAGCGATGGAACAGAGAAGGCGCAATCATCGGCATGCATAAAGAGAACGAGATCGCGATGATGCCGCCTTCGGTGTCGTAAGGGTGTGCGAATGCCAGGCGCACGGCGCATGCGCCGTGTGTGCGCTGGCTTGGAACTGCAAAAAAGCGACCGAAATAGGCCGCCGATCTATGCTACATTTTTGAGCAAACGACGAGGTCACTCCGTCGTCTTCAGGAGATTTTCGAGCCACGTCCGCGCCCATCCATCGGGCGGTATGTCTAGCTAGATTTCCCAGGAGCGCAAGCCATGCCAATGACTCGCCGCGAGTTCATCAAGTTCACAGGCCTAGGTTTGGCGGCATCGAGCCTTGGCGTGTTGGGCTTCGGCGCCTCAGGAGTAGCGCAAGCTGCCGCTGTACGGCCCTTCAAGCTCACCCGCGCGACCGAAACACGCAACACCTGCACCTACTGCTCGGTCGCGTGCGGCATTCTGATCTACAGCATGGGCGATCGTGCCAAGAATGCACGCTCCAACATCATCCATATCGAAGGCGACCCGGATCATCCGGTGAACCGAGGCACCTTGTGCCCCAAGGGCTCGGCCCTGCTCGACATCGTGCATGCGCCTACGCGCCTGAAGACGCCTCGTTATCGTGAACCTGGCGGCACCGAGTTCAAGGATGTCTCCTGGGACTTTGCCCTTGACCGCATCGCCAGGCTGATGAAAGAGGATCGCGACCAGCACTTCATGGCGAAGAACGCGGCCGGCACCACCGTCAACCGGTGGACCAGCACCGGCATGCTGGCAGCCTCGGCGGCGTCCAGCGAAACCGCCTACCTAACGTGGAAGGTGGTTCGCTCCCTTGGCATGGTGGTGTTCGACAATCAGGCGCGCGTCTGACACGGACCGACGGTGGCCAGTCTGGCCCCATCATTCGGTCGCGGTGCAATGACCAACACCTGGCAGGACATCAAGAACGCCAATGTCGTCTTGGTGATGGGTGGCAATGCCGCCGAAGCGCATCCTTGCGGCTTCAAATGGGTGATTGAGGCGAAGATCGAAAACGGCGCCAAGCTCGTCGTGGTCGATCCGCGCTTTACCCGTACGGCCTCGGTGGCCGACTACTACGCTCCGATCCGTCCGGGCACGGACATCGCGTTCCTGAACGGCGTGATCCGCTATCTGCTGGAGAAGGACGCCATCCAGCACGAGTACGTGCGCGCCTACACCAACGCCGGCTTGATTGTGAAGGATGGTTTCACGTTCCAGGATGGCCTGTTCAGCGGCTACAACGAGGAAACCCACAGCTACGACAGATCGAGCTGGGATTACGAGTTGGACAAAGACGGTTTTGCCAAATCCGACGACACCTGGCAGGACCCGCGCTGCGTAATCAACCTGCTCAAGCAGCACGTTTCACGTTACACGCCGGAAATGGTGTCGCGCATCTGCGGCACGCCGCAGGACAAGTACCTGCACATCTGCGATCTGTTCGCCAGCACCGCCGCACCGGACAAGGCCCTGACCAGCCTGTTTGCGCTGGGATGGACACAGCATTCCGTGGGTGCGCAGAACATCCGCACCATGGCGATGATCCAACTGCTGCTGGGCAACATCGGCGTGGCCGGCGGTGGCATGAATGCCCTGCGCGGGCACTCCAACATCCAGGGATTGACCGACGTCGGCCTGCTTTCCAATCAGATGCCCGGTTACCTGAACTTGCCCACCGACAAGGAAACCAGCTTCGACGAGTACATGAAGACGAAGCTGTTCAAACCCTTGCGCCAGGGTCAGACCAGCTATTGGCAGAACTACCGCAAGTTCGTGGTCAGTCTGCAGAAGGCGCTGTACGGCGATGCGGCCACTCAGGACAACGATTGGGCCTACGACTGGCTGCCTAAGCTCGATGTTCCGTTGTACGACATCATCAAGGCCTTCGAGATGATGAACAACGGCCAGATGAACGGCTACATCTGCCAGGGCTTCAATCCGCAGCAGGCCTTCCCGGATCGCGGCAAGACTCGTCGTGGCCTTAGCAAACTCAAGTTCCTGGTCACCATGGATCCGCTGGACACGGAGACCTCGCGTTTCTGGCAGGACTTCGGCCCGCAGAATCCGGCCGATTCTGCGCAGATCCAGACCGAGGTATTCCAGCTGCCGACGACGTGCTTTGCCGAGGAAAACGGCTCGCTGGTCAATTCGGCGCGCTGGCTGCAATGGCACTGGAAGGCGGCGGATGCTCCCGGCGATGCCATGTCCGACATTTGGATCATGAGCGGCATCTTCCATCGCCTGCGCGAGATGTATCGCAAGGAAGGCGGCGCCTTCCCCGATCCGATCCTCAATGTCACTTGGAAGTACACCGACCCGATCAGTCCTGACCCAGAGGAGTTGGCTAAGGAAATGAATGGCCGTGCGCTGGCCGATCTCACCGATGCAACAACCGGTGCGGTAGCCACCAAAGCCGGCACCTTGCTGGACGGCTTCGCGCAGTTGCGCGACGACGGCACCACCGCCTCGGGCTGTTGGATTTTCTCGGGCAGCTTTACCGAGAAGGGCAATCAGATGGCTCGGCGAGATGCGACCGATCCGCGCGAGCAGGGCATTGCTCCCAACTGGGCGTGGGCGTGGCCAGCCAACCGCCGCATCCTGTACAACCGCGCCAGCGCCGACCCGGATGGCAAGCCGTGGAATCCGGCCAAGCCGATCATTTCGTGGAACGGCAGCCGTTGGGTGGGCATCGACGTGCCCGATTACGGCCCGACGGTGAAGCCTTCCGACGGCGTCGGTCCTTTCATCATGAATGCCGAAGGCATGGGCCGCCTGTTCGCCCGCGACTTGATGGTCGACGGACCATTCCCCGAGCATTACGAACCGCTGGAATCGCCGGTGGAAAATGTGCTGCATCCCAAGGTTCGTTCCAATCCGGCGGCGCGTGTATTCGCTGATGACCGCGCCGCATTTGGCAGTCCAAAAGACTTTCCGTACGTGGCGACCACGTATCGCCTCACCGAGCACTTCCACTACTGGACCAAGCACGCGCTGATCAACGCGATCCTCCAGCCGGAAGAGTTCATCGAGATCGGCGAGGTGCTGGCCAAGGAAAAAGGCATCGATCAGGGCGGTTGGGTGAAGGTGTCCTCCAAGCGCGGCGTGGTGGTGTGCAAGGCCTATGTGACCAAGCGCATCAAGCCGCTCACGGTCGACGGCAAAGCGACCCATGTGATCGGCGTGCCGCTGCACTGGGGTTTCACGGGCCAGGCCAGAAAGGGCTATGGCGCGAATACGCTGACGCCGTCTGTCGGCGATGCCAATACCCAGACACCCGAGTTCAAGGCGTTCCTCGTCAACATAGAAAAGACCAGCGCACCGACAACCTGAGGCCAAAGACATGTCAGATTTGCAATCGCAAGACTATGTCCGGCGCTCCGCGTCGACCATGACGCCTCCCTCGGCGCGTAGCCACGAGGACCAGGTCGCCAAGCTGATCGACGTCAGTCGCTGCATCGGCTGCAAGGCCTGCCAATCGGCGTGCATGGAGTGGAACAACCTGCGGCCGGAAATCGGTCACTTTGAAGGGTCCTACGAGAACCCGATGGACTTGGGGCCAAGCGTGTGGACCCTGATGAAATTCGCCGAGTACGAGAATGAGCAGGGCAACCTCGAGTGGTTGATCCGCAAAGATGGCTGCATGCATTGCGAGGATCCAGGCTGCCTGAAAGCCTGTCCGGCGCCGGGCGCGATCGTGCAGTACGCCAACGGCATCGTCGACTTCATCAGCGACAAGTGCATCGGATGCGGCTATTGCGTGAAAGGTTGTCCGTTCGACATCCCGCGAATCAACAAGAAAGATCACAAGTCGTACAAATGCACGCTGTGTTCAGACCGCGTGTCGGTCGGGCTGGAGCCGGCCTGCGTGAAAGCGTGTCCTACCGGCGCGATCATGTTCGGCTCCAAGACCGACATGAAGGATTGGGCCGGGGAGCGCATCGAGGATCTGAAATCTCGCGGCTTCGATAAAGCCGGCTTGTACGACCCGCAAGAAGTCGGTGGCACGCACGTGATGTATGTGTTGCACCACGCCGACAAGCCTTCGTTGTATTCGGGCCTGCCCGACAAGCCGCAGATCAGCCCGGTGGTCATGGCCTGGAAGGGCGTCATCAAGCCGCTGGCTTTGATCGGTATCGCGCTTGCTGCGCTTTCCGGCTTCTTCCACTGGGTCACCGCCGGCCCGAATGAAGTGACCGAAGAAGACGAAGCACAGGGCGAGCGCGTGCTGCGTGAAGCGGAATCGGAGAAGTCATCATGACGCGCCCGAAGACCGTGATCATCCGCTACACCGCGGTGAACCGGATCAATCACTGGATCACGGCGATCTGCTTCGTGCTGCTCGTGCTATCGGGCCTGTCGATGTTCCACCCGATGCTGTTTTTCCTGTCCGGCCTGTTCGGTGGCGGTCAATGGACGCGCGCAGTGCATCCGTGGATCGGCGTGCTGCTGCTGATCAGTTACCTCGGTTTGATTATCCAGTTCTGGCGCGAGAATCTCGTGCACAAGGATGACATTGCCTGGATGAAGTCGATCAAGTATGTCGCGATCAATGATGACGAACACGTGCCGCCGGTCGGTCGCAACAACGCCGGGCAGAAGATGGTGTTTTGGTCGATGACGTTGCTGATTCCAGTGCTGTTCTTCAGCGGCCTGGTGATCTGGGAAGTGTATTTCGGTGCGGCCACCTCGATCCCGGTGCAACGCGTGGCGGTGTTGATTCACAGTCTGGCGGCGATCGCGGCAATCATCATCTGGGTGATCCACGTGTACGCGGCGATCTGGATTCGTGATTCAGTACGAGGCATGACCCAGGGTTACGTCACTCCGGGATGGGCCTGGCGTCATCACCGCAAATGGCTGAAGGAACTGGCGGCTGACGAGCACGGCAAGCCGACTATCAGGAATCGTCCGTGAAACAAGCCGAAGCACCACCCAGCGGTAAATGGACGGGGCCGTCTCACGCTGGCGTCAAAGCGCCCGATCCGATCTTGTTGGCCGATCCGGCCAAACGCTTCGCAGCGACTGCGCAACGGTTGGAACACCTTGCCGCCGGACACCCGATGGAGGCGTGGCTGCGTTTCATGGCCGCATTGGCATACGCTCAGCACGTCGTTGCAACGACGCTTGCGCCTGCCGCGGTGCTCAGCGCGACGATGGTGGCCCAGGCCACCGAAGCACGTCTGCCGCCGTTGGCGGCCGATGGTCATCGGCGCGAATCGTCCTGGCGCGAAGGACTCCTCTTGCTACTGGACCATATCGACAGCAGCGAACTGCCGGCCGCCGCGGTGGAGGCAATCGAGCAGTTGCGGCATCGAGATGCCGCTGCGCTGGATACATTGGCGGACCATTTCTTGCGCGGCGTGTTGGCCGCTTCTGATGCGGGCGCTGCAGTTTTTGTCGCCGCGGCATTGCAGGTGTATTTCACTGGCTCGGCGGCGCGGCTCAAGATCGATGACTTACGGTTGCTCGAAGAACGTGCGCTCTGTCCCTGCTGCGGATCACCTTCGGTATCCGGCTTGATTACCGCCAGTGGCATAACACCTGGTACTCGTTATCTGTACTGCTCGCTGTGCTCCACCGCGTGGAATCATGTACGCGCCGTGTGCATCACCTGCGGCGGCACGCGTGAGCTATTCCTGCAAGGGATCGAAGGCGATGCTGGCGTAGTGAAGGCCGAGACTTGCGGCGAATGTCACACGTACGCCAAACGGCTCTATCAAGTGCACGACATGCAGGTCGATCCCTACGCGGACGATCTTGCCTCGCTGGGGCTGGACATACTGGTTGCCGAGGCGGGCTTTGCCCGGCACGCGCAGAACCCGCTGCTGCTGGTGGGCGATAGCGAAGTCGTGGCCGAGTAGATGCTACTGGGCACGCATCCGCCGGCATGACGGGTGCTTTCAGCGCATTCCCAACAACGACGCAAGCGCTCCGCCAAGGATCCCAAAGCCGACCACCGCGATAGCGATCACCACTAGCATTCGCACCGGAAACGAGCGCGCAAGCATCGCCAGCGATGGCAGGCTCACCGGCGGCAAGGTCAGCAGCAACGCGGCGGCGGTACCCCCACCTATTCCCAAGGCCAGCATCGCCTGAACGATCGGTACCTCACCGGCTGTTGGAATCACGAACAGCATCCCGGCCAGTGCCAACGCCGCGATCCAGAACCATTGATCACCGATCGCCGGTCCGATGTGAGGGAACATCCACGCGCGGATCGCGCCGAGCAGCAATACGATCACCACGTACTCGGGAATCAGCCGCACAATCATCCGCGCGAAGATCTGTGCCCAGCGTCGGCCCACTTCAGCGAGCGAACGCGGCTCGAGCTCTGCGGGCGACGACTCGATCGCCACCGGCGCCCCCGGATGCGCCATGCGGTTGGCCAAATAACCCAGCCCGAACACCATCGGTATGCCCAGCAGCAGGCGCAGTAAAGTCCAGTTCCAGCCGAGCACGAAGCCAGTAAACACCAGGGTTGCAGGATTCAACGTGGTATTGCCGAGCCAGAACGCGATGGCCGCGCCGGGCGCCGCCTGGTGCTTGCGTAAGCCCACGACCACCGGCGCCGCGCAGCACGTGCACATCATGGTTGGCACGGCCAGCAGGCCGCCGGCCAGCACGCTGCCAAAACCGCGGCCGCCCAACGCACGCTGCACCCAATTCGCGGGCAGCAACGCCTGAATGCCGGAGCCTAGCAATAAGCCCAACACCATGGCCTGCCAGATCGCCTTGCCATAAGCCAATGCATAGCCGAGCGCCGCGCTCCAGGACGGCGCCGGCGCGCTCGTCTGGTCGCCCATCAGGATCGAATGGCCAATGGAATGCTGGGTTGCGGCTACGAAAGCACGTGCGTAGTACGGATGCCATTTCACGTAAAACAGGCCGGTGAGAGCTAGCAACACGAATACGAACACGCGCACACGCACGCTGCGCGTTGTTTGCAAGGCGACGGACATGGATTCCTCCTGCGAACAGTCTGGGACATGCAGGCCCTACAGGGCACGACATTGCCCACCGTATGCCGCAGGCCGGATGCGCTGCGCAGGGGCAAGACTTTCAACGGCGGCGAGCACGGCCGCGTCGAGGAGCATGCTACGGCACAGGGCGAAAGTCACCGGCTGATTGATGCGGAAGCGCAACGACTGATGCTTTGCCTTGACCCCACCCGGTGCGCACCGCAGCATAGGGGCAACCCGAGCCTTCGTCGCCGTGCCCTCGAATCCATGCTTGGGTATTCGGCGATGTCACTGGATGAACGTCATGGCCGAACCCGAGGCAACGTCCCTGCGTCATCTTCCTGCGGTTGCCGCCGTGCTGGCGACGGCCGAGGCGGCGTTGCTGCTGGAACGCCACGGACGCATCGCCACCACCGATGCCATTCGCCAGGTGATCGACGACACCCGCGAGGTTTTGCGTACTACTAACGCCGTGGCGCCAAGCGCCACCGACGTAGCACAACGTGCGGGGGAGCTGCTGGAAGCGCGCACACCAGGTCTGCGTGCGCTGTTCAATCTCACCGGCACCGTGCTGCACACCAATCTCGGTCGCGCGATGCTGGCTGAAGCCGCGATCGAAGCGGCGGTGGAGGCGATGCGCCACCCAGTGGCGTTGGAGTACGACCTTGCCGGCGGCGCGCGCGGCGAACGCGACGATCATCTGCGCAGCTTGCTCTGCGAATTGACCGGTGCGCAAGACGCCACCGTGGTCAACAACAATGCGGCGGCCGTGCTGCTTTGTCTCAACACGTTCGCGCTTGGGCGCGAGGCCGTGGTATCGCGCGGCGAGTTGATCGAGATCGGCGGCGCCTTCCGCATGCCCGATATCATGGCGCGGGCCGGCGCATGCATGGTCGAAGTGGGCACCACCAACCGCACTCATCCTGCCGATTATCACGACGCTCTCAACGAACGCACCGGCCTCGTGCTCAAGGTGCATACCTCGAACTACCGTATCCAAGGCTTCACCGCGGAAGTCAGTGCGCGCGAACTGGCCGCAATCGCCGATGCCGCCGGTGTGCCGCTGCTCAACGACCTGGGCTCGGGCAGCCTCGTCGATCTGTCCCGCTACGGGCTCGCCAAGGAGCCCACCGTGCGCGAAGCTGTAGACGAGGGTGCGCGGCTGGTCACCTTTTCCGGCGACAAGCTGCTGGGCGGTCCGCAGGCTGGTTTCATTGTCGGAGACCACGCGCTGATCGAGCAGATCAATCGCAATCCGCTCAAGCGCGCGCTGCGCGTGGACAAGCTTCGCCTGGCCGCTATCGAGGCCACGCTAAACCTCTACCGCGATCCCGATCGCCTCACCGAACGGCTGCCCACGCTGTACTTCCTGACACGCGTTAAAGCTGACATCGAAACTCAGGCGCGCCGCCTGCAAACGACGGTCGCCGAGCGTCTCGGCGACGCCTTCGTGGTCGAGGTCGGTGACTGCCTCAGTCAAGTCGGTTCCGGCGCACTGCCATTGGATACCCTCGCCAGTGCTGCGCTGTTGATCCGCGCGCGCAACAGCCAGAGTACGTTGCAGCGGTTGGTCGCAGCGTTGCGCATGCTTCCGCGGCCGATCATCGGGCGAGTGGCCGATGGCGCCCTGTACCTGGATGTGCGTTGCTTGATTGAAGCGGACGAACCACTCTTCCTAGCATCACTGGCCCGGCTCGACGTCGACGGCGTGGTTGCTGCCGACCCATGATTGTCGGCACCGCCGGTCATATCGATCATGGCAAGACGGCGCTTGTCCGGGCGTTGACCGGCGTCGATGGCGATCGCCTGAAAGAAGAAAAAGCGCGCGGCATCACCATCGATCTGGGCTTTGCTTACCTGCCATTGGAAGATGGCTTGGTGGTTGGCTTTATCGATGTGCCCGGACATGAGCGCTTCGTGCACACCATGCTGGCTGGCGCCAGCGGCATCGATGTTGCGTTGTTGGTGGTGGCGGCCGACGACGGCGTGATGCCGCAGACACTGGAACATCTGGCGATCCTGGATCTGTTGCACATCGAGCGAGGCGTGATCGCGCTAACCAAGGCCGATCTGACGACGCCCGAACGGCTGGCCGAAGTGCGCGCGCAGATCCGCGAAGCCACCGCAAACACCGTGCTCAAGGACACCGACATTCTGTCGGTTTCCGCGACCACCGGCCTGGGTGTTGACGCGCTGCGCGATCGGCTCGCCGTCGAGGCACGCACGCTCGGCGCGCGCGCTGCCGAGGGCCGCTTTCGCCTCGCCGTTGATCGCGTGTTCACGCTGTCCGGCATCGGCGTGGTGGTGACCGGTACCGTGCTGTCCGGGGTGGTAAGCATCAAGGATCAAGTGCTGCTTAGTCCTTCGGGGTTAACGGCACGCGTGCGTTCGGTGCATGCGCAGAACCGCGCGGTAGAGCGCGGGAGGGCAGGGGATCGTTGCGCACTCAACCTCGCCGGCGAAGCCATCACCAAGGATGCGATCCATCGCGGCGATATGGTCGTCGATCCTTTTCTGCACGAGCCGACCGATCGTATCGACGCGCGCTTGCATCTTTTGCCCAGTGAATCCAGGCCGATTGGTCAGTGGTTTCCGGCGCGCCTGCATCATGCTGCCGTCGAGGTTGGCGCGCGCATCGTGTTGCTTGAAGGCGAACAACTGCTGCCCGGACATATGGCGGATGTCCAATTGGTGCTAAGTCGGCCGATCGCCGCTGCGGCACTTGATCGCTTCGTGCTGCGCTACGTTTCCGCCCAGCGCACGATAGGCGGCGGTCAGTTCCTCGATCTGCATGCACCTTCGCGCCAGCGCCGCACTGCCGAGCGCGAGGCGGTGCGCGCGGCACTCTCCATCATCGATCCACAGCAGGCCTTCGCCGCGTTGCTTCAGGTGCCTCCGTACGCGTGGGATCTCTCGGCTTTTACGCGAGATCGTGTACTTTCTGCGGCCAAACGCGATGAGATCGTCACAGCGCTGTCGCCGGTCGTCTTCGATATCGGTGAGCAACGCACTGCTATCAACCAGACGCATTGGCAACGCTTCGTTGCTGCCCTGATCGAATATCTTGAAACGTTCCACGCGACCAACCCCGACCTGCAAGGCATGGGCCGGGAGAAGCTTCGGCTGGCATTACAACCGAGGCTGCCTGCTCCCGTTTTCGCGCTAGCCTTGCAGCACGAAGACGTTGCTGGACGCGTCGTTCGCGATGGTGCCTTTGTACGCCTTGCTAGTCACGCTCTGCAGTTGAGTCCGGAACGCGCGGTGTTGTGGCAGGCGATAATTCCGCTACTTGGCGGTGATGTCCGCTTCCGCCCACCGCGGGTGCGCGATATCGCGCAGGTGCTTGGGCGTCCGGAGCAAGAGATCAGAGATCTGATGAAATTCGCGGCACGGCTGGGCCTGGCCGATGAGATAGCGCACGACCATTTTTTTCTGCGCACCACCATGCACGAAATGGTATTGATTGCCGCCGATATCGCCGCGCATGCGGCTGACGGCCGGTTTACCGCTGCACAATTCCGCGACAGCCTCGACAATGGTCGAAAGGTCGCGATCCAGATACTGGAGTTTTTTGATCGGCAAGGCGTTACGCTCAACCGCGGCACCTTGCGCAGAATCCGGACGGAATATCTCGATTTGTTTGGTCCGGCCACGACCGCGTGGAATGATGGAAGAGAATCGTCTCCGGTGGGGCGTCCGGACTTCAAATCCGGGTGAGGCAGTCAGACTGTCTCGGGTGGGTTCGACTCCCACTCTCTTCCGCCATCTCATTGGCGAGCTTGTCAGACGACCTCGATGCCCGGTGCGCCCGCCGTTGCCGTACCGATGATGCTTGCACGGGAATAACCGGCCGCTTCGATCATCGCCCGGATCGCCTCCGCACGCTCGGCCTTGCACGCGACCAGCAAACCGCCGGAAGTTTGCGGATCGGTCAACAAGGCGCGGCGCCATTCCGGCAGATCCGCGGGCAGGGCGATGTCATTGCTGTAGCTGTTCCAGTTCCGCTTGGAGGCGCCTGTGACATAGCCTGCTTCGGCCAACGCCTCCGCCTGCGTAAAAAAGGGAATGCGTGACTGTTCAATCCTGATTCGCAGTCCACTACCGCGAGCCATTTCCAGGCCGTGCCCTAGCAGACCGAAACCGGTGACATCAGTGATCGCGTGTACATCCTCATGCTTGGCTAACTCCTGACCGATGCGGTTGAGTTGCGTGGTCGAGGCCAGCATTTCCGCGTACGCATCCGTTGGCAACGTCTGCTTCTTGAACGCCGCCGAATAAATGCCCACACCAATGCCCTTGGTCAGGATCAGCGCATCGCCGACGTGTACATCGGAGTTGCGGCGTATGTTAGCGGGAGCGCATAGCCCGATGGCGGCCAGACCATAAATTGGTTCTGCCGAATCGATCGAGTGACCACCTGCAATGGGAATGCCGGCCTGTGCGCAGATCGCTTCGCCTCCGGCAAGGATCGCCCGCACTGTTTCCACGTCGAGTTTGTCCAGCGGCATCCCCAGAATGGCCAATGCCATGATCGGATTGCCACCCATGGCATACACGTCCGACAGCGCATTGGCCGCAGCGATGCGACCGAAATCATAGGGATCGTCGACCACCGGCATGAAGAAATCCGTGGTGGCGATCACGCAGGTATGTTCATCCACCTGCCACACGGCCGCATCGTCACTTGACTCCGTGCCAACCAGGAGTTGCGCAAACGGCATCGCTGCAGGCTTGTCGGCAAGCAGTTGCTGAAGCACTGACGGCGCGAGTTTGCAGCCACAGCCGCCACCATGGGCGAGGTCGGTCAAACGAACGGAGGCCATGCTAGCTCCTGCGAAAGTCCCGATATGAAAGATACACAGGGGCAGTACCGAGGTCGACGCCAACGGAGTTGTGCTTATTTAGGCGTGTCCATGGCACAAACTTTGAGGTTTTTTGAAGTAAAATAACACCTTACAGCGTCTTAGCTATTTATATGCAAATCGGTCCCTACTCCATAAATCCTCCGCTCATTTTGGCGCCCATGGCCGGAGTGACGGACAAACCGTTTCGCTTGCTCTGCAAGCGAATGGGGGCTGGCTATGCCGTTTCCGAAATGACGTCTTCGGATTCGCGCATGTGGAAGACAAAGAAGAGTTTGTGGAGGATGGACCACGAAGGCGAGCCTGAGCCCGTCGGCGTGCAAATCGCCGGAGCAGATCCGACAGCTTTGGCGGAGGCGGCGCGTCATAACGTTGACCACGGCGCCCAGCTTGTCGACATAAATATGGGTTGCCCTGCGAAGAAAGTTTGCAATGCGTGGGCGGGCTCGGCGCTACTTCAAGACGAAGCGCTGGTTGCGCGGATTCTTGCCGCGGTAGTGAGTGCGGTCGATGTCCCCGTCACATTGAAAATTCGCACGGGGTGGAACCGCGACAACAAGAATGGATTGCGCATCGCCAAGATTGCGGAAGATTGCGGTATTAAAGCGCTGGCAATTCATGGCCGCACCCGCGACATGCAATACACCGGCGACGCGGAATACGAGACGATCGCCGCCATTAAGCAAGCCGTACGCATTCCGATTATGGCCAATGGGGACATAACGACCCCGCAAAAGGCGCTTGAGGTATTGAAGTTTACGGGTGTCGACGCGCTAATGATCGGCCGCGCTGCGCAGGGGCGTCCGTGGATCTTTCGAGAGATTTCGCATTTCCTAAAAACAGGCCAGATCATGCCTGCGCTTGGGTCGCGTGAAATACGGGAAATACTTCTGGGCCACCTTGAGCACTTATACGCCTTCTACGGCGAGCAGGCGGGCGTTCGCATTGCTCGAAAGCACCTGGGCTGGTACGCCAAAGACTGCGCCATGAATGTTTCGTTTCGAAACGTGGTCAATCGCGCGGAAACTGCAGTGGATCAAATGCGCCTTGCAGGAGAGTATTTCGACGCTCTGCAGTCAGGTGGAATGAGCGATATCCCGTTCGCGGCATAGGTGTTTGCGCCGTTATCGGGATTTCCTTTAGCGCTCAGTGCGCCGGAAGATCCCGCAGCGCTTCCGGCTGGTGCTTGTGCCGAAACAGGAACACGAACAGCACCGCGACCACCAGCGAATAGATCGCGAAGGTCATCCAGATGCCATGCCATTCCAGGCTATGGTCGGCCCGCGTGAAGTAGCGGTCGATGATGACGCCGCTGATTGAGCTGCCAAGCACCGCGCCGATGCCGTTGGTCATCAGCATGAACAAACCTTGCGCGCTGGCGCGGATTGCTGGGTCGCTCTGGCCTTCCACAAACAGCGAGCCGGAGATGTTGAAGAAATCGAACGCCATGCCGTAGACGATGCACGACATGATAATCATCCACAGGCCTGCGCCCGGATCACCGAAGGCAAACAAGCCGAAGCGCAGCGTCCACGCAAGCATGCTGATCAGCATCACCGTCTTGATGCCGAAGCGTTTCAGGAAGAACGGAATGGCCAAGATGAACAGCGTTTCCGACACCTGCGAAATCGACATGATGATGGCGGGGTAACGCACCGCGATCAGATCTTTGTAGGCATCGACTTTGTCGAAGTCGTGCAGGAAGGTATCGCCATAGGCATTGGTCAACTGCAGCGCAGCGCCGAGCAGCATGGCGAAGATGAAGAAGATGGCCATCTTGCTGCTCTTGAACAGAGCGAAAGAGGTAAGGCCGAGCGCGTCCAGCCAGGAACGATGATCGTTGCCGCGCAAGCGCGGCGGACAAGGCGGTAGCGTAAAGGCGTAGAACCCAAGCACCAGCGCCGCCGCAGCGGCGACATAGAACTGGCCGGTGGTGGTTTCCAGATGCAACAGGCTGACCGTCCACATCGCCACGATAAAACCCACCGTGCCCCACACGCGGATCGGCGGATACACGCGCACGACATCCACGCCGTCACCTTTGAGTGCGTTATAGGCCACCGTGATGGAAAGCGAGATGGTCGGCATGTAGCACATCATGTTGACCAGCATCACCCAGAACAAAGTGCTCGGGTCGTTGATCATCGGAACGATACACAGCACGACCGCGCCGGCGATATGCAGGCAGCCGTAAAGGCGCTCGGCACGAATCCACTTGTCGGCGATCACGCCAGTGATCGAGGGCATGAACAGTGAGGCGATGCCCATGGTCGAAAAAATCGCGCCGAACTGAGCGCCAGACCAATGCCGGTTCTGGAACCAGTAGGCGCCGATGGTGATCAGCCAGGCCCCCCATACGAAGAACTGCAGAAAGTTCATCGCGATGAGTCGCAGTTTCAGGCTCATGGGCAGGTCTCAGGCATGGTCTTTTCCCTTGATAAGGCCGGGGAAAGTCCCTGGGGCCGCAAACCGCGGGCAGCGTAGAGGAAGCTCGGCCCGATGGGCAAGGCGCAGTGCGGCGCGGTGTCTGGCGACGGGTCTGCCGCTACACTGGCGGCGCATCCCCGGAGTGCCCCCATGAGCCTGTTCATCACAATCGCGATCCTCCAGATCATCGCCTTGGCGATCCCAGGGCCGGATTTCTTTTTCGTCTCGCAGACCGCAATCAGCCGCTCTCGCTACGAGGCGATGGCCGGCGTGGTCGGTATCGCGTTGGGTGTGGCGGTGTGGGCTGCCCTGGCGCTGCTCGGTTTGCAATTGCTGTTGCAGAAGCTGATCTGGCTGCAGCGTCTGATCGCCATCGGTGGCGGACTTTATCTGTGCTGGATGGGCGTGCAGATGTTGCGCGGTGCGTTTGCCAAGCCGGTTGAGAGCGCGGCGGAATCGCAGGCAATGCAGACCACCTCGGGCGCCGGGCGTTCGTTGGTGCGCGGACTGTTTACCAATCTGGCCAATCCCAAGGCGGTGATCTACTTCGCCAGCATCTTCTCCGGATTCGTCGGTGCAGGCGTAACTCCTGCGGCGCGCTGGGGCTTATGGACGCTGGTTGTGGTCGAGACGCTGCTGTGGTTTTCGTTCGTCGCGGTGTGTTTCGCGTTGCCAGTGATGCGTCGTGGCTACCTGCGCATTCGACGCTGGATCGACGGCTGCGCTGGTGCCGTGTTTATGCTCTTCGGGCTGCACCTGATCTTTTCTCAGCGCAGCACCTGAGCGACCTCGCGACGCAATACGGGCAGTAGCTCCGATTCGAACCACGGATTGCGCTTTACCCAAAGTTGGTTGCGCGGACTAGGATGCGGCAGCGGCAACACGCCGTTAGCAAGATGACTGCGCCAGGCAGCAACTGTCTCAGTTAGCGTGCGGCCGCAACGTGCGCCGAGTATGCCGGCTTGCGCGTACTGCCCAATCGCTAGCGTCAATTGCACATGTGTCAGCAGTGGCAAGAGACGCGGTTGCCACGTCGGAGCGCATTCGGGGCGTGGCGGCAAATCGCCGCCACGATGGCTGCCCGGAAAACAGAAGCCCATTCCCATGATTGCGATGCGCTCGGCGTCATAGAAGACGTCGCGTTCAATGCCAAGCCACGTGCGCAGGCGATTGCCGCTGACGTCGTCGAAGGGGATGCCGCTTGCATGGACTTTGCGCCCGGGTGCCTGGCCGACGATCAGCAAACGTGATGAGGTGGCTGCTTGCAAGACCGGACGCGGGCCATCCGGCAAATGGGCCTCGCATAATCGGCAGGCGCGGATTTCCACCAACAGCGGGCCCAATTTGTCGCGCTGCTTCACGGCAGCAATTTTCCGGGATTCAAGATGCCGTCCGGATCGAACGCGGCTTTCACGTTGCGCATCAAACTCAGGGTGTTCGGTTCAAGCGCAAGCGGCATGAATTCGCGCTTCACCAAGCCGATGCCATGTTCGCCGGAGAGGGTGCCTTGCAGCGAAATCACTAGCGCGAACACCTCCGCGAGGCACGCATGCGCGCGCTCGCGCTCAGCCTCATCGCGCGGCAACAAGTTCACGTGCAGATTACCGTTACCGGCATGGCCGAAGGTGACGATCAGTACATCGTGCTTTTTCGAAAGCTGGCGGATGCCTTCGACCAGCTCCGGCAGATGGCTCACAGGTACGACGACATCTTCATTGATTTTGTTCGGCGATATTGTGCGTTGCGCAGGCGATAGCGCTTTGCGCGCGGACCACAGCGCCTGCGTTTCTTCGGCGGTTTGCGCGATGCGAAGTTCTTCCAGTCCGTCGCCACGCGCGGCGCGCGAGACAGCATCGACCGCTGACGGTAGCGTGTCGGGTTCGCCATCGACTTCGATCATCAGCATCGCGCCGGCCAGCGGCACGTTGTCGCTGCCGTGATCGTGGGCGAGTTTCAGCGCGACATCGTCGATAAATTCCAGTGCGCAAGGCGTTACCGGTTGCGCCATGATGCGCGCCACTGCGTGGGCTGCGCTGCTTACGTCACGATACGTTGCGCGCAATGTGCGCAGGCCAGAAGGCTTGGGCGTCAACTTGAGTGTGGCCTCGGTGATCAGCGCGAGCGTACCTTCGGAGCCGATCAACAAGCGCGTGAGGTCGTAGCCGGTAGCGCCTTTGCTGGTATAGGTGCCACAGCGAAATCCCTCGCCGGTGCCGGCCACGGCGCGCAAGCCCAGCGTATTTTCGCGCGGGCTGCCGTATTTCACCGTGCGCGGGCCGGCCGAGTTGCAAGCGAGGTTGCCGCCGATACTGCACCACGGCGATGACGTCGGATCGGGTGGCCACAAGAAGCCGTGCGGCGCCAGCGCGCGTTGCAAGTCGCCATTCAAGACGCCAGGCTCGATCACCGCGAGGCGATTGTCCGGATCGATGCGCAGAATGCGATTCATGCGCTCGAAACTCACCACTACGCCACCGTCTACAGGCACGGTAGCGCCCGTGGTGTTGGTGCCGCGGCCGCGGGCGATGACCGGCACGCGATGTTTACGGCACGCGCGCACAAGCGTTTCGATCTGCGCATGCTCCTGCGCGAAAACGACCGCGTCGGGCAGGGCGTTGCGGCGCGAATTGTCGTAGGCGTAGGCGATCCGCTCGGCTTCGTCGGTGAAGCATGCGCCGGGGCCGAAAGTCGCGTGCAGCGTGTCGAGCAGGGAGGCTGGGAGTTTCATCTGCAGCAGTATCCCACCACAGCGTTCGTGCGTCAGGCGGCTTCGAATGCGCCGCGCAGCCAGCTCATCTGCGCGCTTTCGCTAGGCCCGTCATAGCTGACGACATCGAAGCGGCAGGCCCGATGCGCATGCTGCGGATGAGTGGCGAGCCACAGTTCGGCCGTTTGAATCAAACGGGTCTGCTTGGTCGAGGTGATCGATGCGGCGGCATCGCCGTGGCCGGCGCGCAGGCGGTGGCGCACCTCGACGAAAACCACCATATCGCCGTCGCGCATCACCAGATCCAACTCGCCGTAGCGGGTGGTGAAGTTACGCTCCAGCAGCTTGAGCCCGGCTTTTTCCAGCGCGCTACATGCACGCTGCTCAAAGAGCGCACCGGCTGCCCGCATCAACCGTTGGCCGGTTGTACGGCAGGTGCTGCGGCGCTGCTTGCGGGTGCAGGTGCGCTGCTGGCAGGTGCTGGGCCGGCCGGTGCGTTGTCGGTCTCCAGGCTACCGCTCATCGGGTGAGCGACGCCGTCCTGGAATTTCAGCCAGGTCATCACGCGATTCACGTGTCCGAAGGTATCGGCGGCGAGCTGGCCGGTAGCGCCGGGCAGATAACTACCCGGATGGTTGCGCAACCAATCGATGTAAGGCACCAGGTTCCATGCGTCCATGCCGAAGGCAAACAGCAGCGCCGTGGCGCCGCGTGCTGCAGGCAATTGCGAGGCGACGTCCTGGTAGCTGGGTAGGCCGGTCTGCGCATCGAACAGCCACGGTGCATCGCAGAATTCCACGCCTTCCAGATCGCGGTCCGCAGAGGCGTTCTCGCTGCCGCTATAGATGTGAGATGTGGCGAACACCGGCAAGCTGATACGCGCCACGCGCACTTGCGGCAGCAGCAGGCGTGCCTGTTCCGCGCGCATGCTGATGAAGATGCCCGCATCGGTGCTGGCACTGCCGGCACTCAGTGTGGCGATGGCAGCACTGTAGTCGACGCCACTCGACGGGATCTGCGCGTTGCCGGCGACTTGACCGCCCTTGGCTAACATTTCCGTCTTGAACGCGGTCGCCGAGCGTTTGGCGAAGTCATCGCCCGAAATCACGACATAGGCACTGTGAATGCCGCGCTCGATCATGTGATCGGCCACTTGCGCGCCTTCGTCTTCGGGCAGCAGGGCGAATTCGCTGGCCGTGCCAACGGGCAGGCTCTTGTTTTCCGAATGATTGAGCGCGAGCACCGGAATAGGCAGCGATGATTGGCCGAGCACGCCCATCACTTCCGCGCGCGTCAACGGGCCGACCACCATTTGCGCGCCGTCGGTAACGGCCTGGTTATAAGCCTTGATCGCGCTGGCAGCATTGCCGCCGCTGTCGTAGACAGTGATGGTCGCACGTGGCGCATGCGTGTCGGCAGCCTGGAAATACGCGGCGAAAAAACCTTCGCGAATAGCCGACCCGGCGGAGGCCAGGCCATCGTTGCCGGGGAGCAGCAGGGCGATGTGCGCAGGCATTTTGTAGCCTTCGCGCACGCTTGCGTTGCTGCCAGGAACCAGCGTGCCGACGGGCTGTTCGAGGTTGGGCTGCACTTGTGCCACGGTTACGCCCAGGCGGCCCAATGCTTCGTTGATCCAGGGCAACATCTGATCGCCCTGCTGCATGGCAGAGGCGCGCTGTTTAAGCGGTGCAACGCCAAGCCTTGCCAGCAATGACACAGCTTGATCGCGGTTTTGCTCGCGAACGGAGCCTTGCAGCAGCTTGTCCAACTGCACACGGGTGAGTGCAGCGCCCCACATATCGCCGGTATCGGCCAAGGCTTGTGCGCGCAGATCGAGCAGGCGCGGCAACAGGTTCTGGGGCACGCTGGCGTCGGTCTGTGAGGTGAGTTGCAATGCGGTGGAAGCGTTGTGCTGTCGTAGCGCAATCTCGGCGCGCAGCAAATCGAGGCGCAACGGTTCGTCGTCGGTGAGTTGCTTGCGCTGGATGCCGGCGACGATCGGAATGGCACGATCGAGCGCATTTCCTTGCCGATAGGCTTCGGCAGCGAGCAGGTTGTAATGGTCGGCGTTGCCGGGCGCTTGCGCGGCGAGTGTCAGATACGCTTGCGCGGCCCTGTCGAACTGCCCGTGATTGGCCAGATCGGCGGCGTTCTGTGCGGCGGCGATCTCGGCGGGTGAGCGCGGCACTGCGGAGGGCACGCAGGCGCTCAACACCAGCGAAATCAGCAGTCCTGACGCAGCAAGACGACACAAGCGCATGGAAATTCCTCGATTCTTATCGACAAGAGCAGCGATTGCGCGATCATAGCCGATCGTATCGGCAGGTCGCCGCGAAAGGGTATTCAAAATGTCATCGAACCAGGCCGGCTGCTTATGGGTGGTGGCGACGCCAATTGGTCACCGCGACGATATCTCCGCGCGAGCCATCGAAACCCTGCGTAACGTCACGGTCATCGCCGCCGAAGACACGCGGCATAGTCGCCCCATGCTGCTTCAGCACAACATTGGTACGCCGCTGATCGCGCTGCATGAACACAATGAACGCGATGCGGTTGCGGCGATTGTGCGACGGCTGGAGCAGGGCGAATCGGTGGCGCTGATTTCGGATGCGGGTACGCCGTTGATTAGCGATCCGGGCTTTCGCCTGGTGCGCGCTGCACGCGAAGCGGGCATTCGTTGCCTGCCGATACCCGGTGCCTGCGCGGCGATTGCTGCACTTTCCGTAGCGGGGTTGCCCAGCGATCGCTTTGTCTTCGAGGGATTTTTGCCACCGAAATCCGCGGCACGGCGCAGTCGGCTTGAAGAACTTGCGGGCGATCCGCGTACGCTGATTTTTTACGAATCGTCGCATCGTGTCGCAGAGAGTCTCGCTGACATGCGCGATGTATTCGGTGCAGAGCGCGAAGCGGTGCTGGCGCGCGAACTCACCAAATTGTTCGAGACGGTGATCGGTGAGCCCTTGGCGGAATTGGCCGTGCGCGTCGCTGAAGATCCAAATCAGCAGCGTGGCGAATGCGTGATCTTGGTAGCCGGTCGTGGCGAAGATACCGATGCGAAACTCGCGGAAGGGCAGCGCGTTTTCGCCATCCTGCGCGAAGAGTTGCCGCCCGCGAAGGCGGCCAAGCTGGCGGCGGCGATCACCGGCGCGTCGCGAAAATCGCTGTATGGCGACAAGGGCGAGGGATGACGAAGTTCGGGCGCAACGATGGCGATCAGGCCAGTTATCCTTAGATTCTGCTTTTTGGACCCCGTGCCCAAGGCATGGCCGCTATAATCGCCAACGGAGTCGGCCGGACAGTCGCGTCGCGCGCAAGCGCATCGAGGAAAGTCCGGGCTCCATAGGGCAGAGTGCCAGGTAACGCCTGGGCAGCGTGAGCTGACGGCCAGTGCAACAGA